>MDTB01078923.1_pt1 | contig 15994 bp, 17 predicted proteins | sample 811161 | NCBI WGS metagenome assembly MDTB01 (sample SAMN05326650, study PRJNA326480) | marine metagenome | isolation source: seawater | place: Mediterranean Sea | collected 2009 | reverse complement strand
TTTAATTTATTTCTTATACCTTGATCACTATCCTCTTCTAGAAATCTAGCTGCATCATCACTTAAGTCATTGAAGAAACTTAACCAGTCCTCATTTAAGTTATTTTTATTTATTTTAAATTCTTTATAAAGTGATTGTATTTTTTGTAGATTAGACACTGCTTCCATTTTTAAATTATTACCTCAACAATTCAAAAAGTGTTTTTCCCATTAAAGCAGGAGACTCAGAAATTTTTACATCTGCTAACTTCAGTGCTTCAATTTTATCTTCTGCAGTCCCTTTACCACCTGCTATAATTGCACCCGCATGTCCCATTCTTTTTCCTTTAGGAGCAGTTAAGCCTGCGATAAATGCTACAATAGGTTTTTTAATTTTTGATTTTTTAATATAGTCTGCGGCTTCCTCCTCAGCGGTGCCTCCTATTTCGCCTATCATAATGATTGATTCAGTTTTTTCATCATGTAAGAATAATTCTAAAACATCTATAAAATTTGTTCCTGGAATAGGGTCTCCTCCTATTCCAACACACGTAGACTGGCCATAGCCTATTTGACTAGTTTGATAAACCGCCTCGTATGTTAAAGTTCCAGATTTTGAAACAATACCTACGCCTCCTTTTTTATGAATATGACCTGGCATAATTCCAATTTTACATTCCTCAGGTGTTATAATTCCAGGACAATTAGGTCCAATTAATCTACTTTTAGAAGTATCTAATTTCCTTTTTACCTTACTCATATCATGTTGAGGTATACCTTCAGTAATGCAAACAATCAACCCAATCTCAGCATCTATAGCCTCTAAAATTGCATCTGCTGCAAAGGGAGGTGGTACATATATAACAGTAGCGTCACAGCCAGTATTATTTTTTGCATCATGTACTGTATTGAATACAGGTAAATTTAAATGTTGTTCTCCTCCTCTTCCTGGAGTAACTCCTCCAACCATATTAGTTCCATATTTAATGGCTTGTTCAGAGTGAAAAGTTCCTTGAGAACCAGTAAAACCCTGACAAATTAATTTAGTATTTTTGTTTACTATTATAGACATTGTTATTTTTCAACCAGCTTTACTGCTTTTTCTGCTGCTTCTTCTAAGTCTTTAGCTGTAATTATTTCTAATCCTGAACTATTTAAAATTTCTTTTCCTTTATCTACATTGGTACCTTCCAATCTAACTATTAAAGGCTTATCTAATTTTATCTCATGAATTGCTTCTACTATTCCCTCAGCAATAATATCACACCTCATAATACCTCCAAAGATGTTGATCAATATTGCCTCTACATCCTTATCAGAAATAATTATCTTTAAAGCTCCAGAAACTTTTTCTTTTGATGCTCCTCCTCCAACATCTAAAAAATTTGCTGGTGAAGAACCTTTTAACTTTATAATATCCATAGTTGCCATAGCCAACCCAGCTCCATTTACCATACAACCAATTTTACCATCCAGTTTTACATAACTAAGATCGTATTTTTCTGCTTCCAATTCTTTAGGATCTACTTCTGTCTTATCTAATAACCCTCTTAAATCAGAATTTCTGAATAAAGCATTATCATCGATATTAACTTTAGCATCCAAAGCAATAACTTTATTGTCTTCCGTAAGTATCAATGGATTAATTTCAACAAGAGTAAAGTCTTTTTCCATTGCTATCTTAGATAGTAGAATTACTTGCTTCGTAAAATCTTTCATTGCTTCTTTAGGAATATCTAAAGCGAAAGCTAATTGTCTGGCTTGAAAATTTCTCAAACTCATTAAAGGATCTAGAACTACCTTTATAATTTTCTCTGGCATTTCTTCTGCTACTTTTTCTATTTCCATTCCTCCCTCAGTAGAGGCCATCATCACAAATTTTCCTTTAGCTCTATCTAGGACGACACCTAAATAATATTCTTTTTTAATTTTACAACCTTCTTCTATGTATACTTTTAAAACTTTCTTTCCTTTAGATGAAGTCTGAGGTGTAATCAGTTTCATACCAATAATATCATTGGAGTATTTTTCTACTTCTTCAATAGAGTTGGCCATTTTTACTCCTCCTCCTTTACCTCTTCCACCAGCATGAATTTGAGCTTTTACTACCCATTTATCTGAACTAACTTTTTTTGCTACTTCAATAGCTTCAGAAGAATTAAATGCAATTTCTCCTTTTAAAACATTTATCCCATAAGAGTGAAATAATTGCTTGGCCTGATATTCATGAATATTCATATTAATCTAGTTTGCGTTTAATTTTTTTGACTGTATCAACAAGCTTTTTAACTGAGTTGACTGACTTTCTAAACATTGTCTTCTCTCTTTTATCTAACTTTATTTCTATCACTTTTTCTACTCCCTTGCTACCAATTATTACTGGCACTCCAACGTATAAGTCTTTGACTCCATATTCTCCCTTTAAAAAAGCAGCACATGGTAAAATTCTTTTCTTATCTTTTATATAAGATTCAGCCATAAGAAGTGCCGAAGCAGCCGGAGCATAAAATGCTGAACCTGTCTTTAATAAGCTTACTATTTCTCCTCCTCCAGATCTTGTTCTATCTAATATTTTATTAAGTTTATCCTGGCTAATCATTTTCATTTTTACTAAATCTGGCAAAGGGATCCCTGCTACATTTGAAAACCTTACTAAAGGAACCATCGTATCTCCATGACCCCCTAAAACAAAGGCTGAGACATCTTCAACTGATACTTTCATTTCTTCTGACAAAAAATATCTAAACCTAGCACTATCTAAAACACCAGCCATTCCAACCACTTTATTAAAAGGCAAACCTGAAAACTCTCTTAAAGCCCATACCATGGCATCTAAAGGATTTGTAATACATATTACAAATGCATTAGGGCTATATTTTTTAATTGCTTTACCTACTGACTGCATTACTTTCAAATTGATTTCAATAAGGTCATCCCTACTCATTCCTGGTTTTCTAGGAGAACCCGCAGTAACTATTATTACATCAGAATTTTTAATTCCTGAAAAGCTATTAGAACCTTTTATATTAGAGTCAAAACCTTCTACTGGGGAAGACTGAGCTATATCTAAACTTTTACCTTGAGGAATTCCTTTAGCTATATCTACCAAAAAAACGTCTGCTAATTCTTTAACTCCAATTAAATGAGCTAATGTGCCTCCTATATTCCCTGAACCAATTAAACTAATTTTTTGTTTAGCCATTATAAAAATCCTTAGGTTAATTATTCCATTCTCTGGAAGTCATTTCTGAGATTCTAGAAACAGTTCTCTGAGAAGGAATTTGTATTTTTTTTACATCAAACATTTGTAATAACTTTCTTTCACATCTGATATAAATACTATTTTTTTTCTCATATAATATATCTATTAAAATTATAAATCTTCTTATTTCATTAAGTCTATTTCTACCTAATAATGGAATATTATCAATAAAAATTATTTTAAATGTTTCTGCTACCTTAATATAATCATTGGGCGAAAATTTATAAGAACATATAAAATTAAAATCAACAAATACAGAATCGATAATTGTTTCCTTAAATTTAATCTCTCTTCCTAATGAAATAATTTTTTTTTCTTTAGGGTTTTGAGAAATATTAAGCTTACGAAATAATTTATAAAAAATTTTTTTAGTGCAACTATCTAGAGGATGTATAAATTTTTTTGAGGTTTTTATTATACCAATAAACCTTAAGTCTTCTTTATTATTAAGTTCCAAAATTTGCATTCTTTCATTTATTAAATTTATGAAAGGCAAAAATTGACTTCTTTGCAAACCATTCTTATATAATTCTTCAGGATAATAATTTGAGGTTATTATAAAAATCACTCCTTTATCAAAAAGTTGATAAAATAGTTTTGATACTATCATTGCGTCAGCAATATCCAATATTTCTAGCTCATCAAAAATAATTAAACTAAATTTTTTTGATATATCTGAAGCAACTTCATCAAGTGGATTATTTGATTTTTTTTTTCTTTTTAAATTAATCTCTTCATGAACCATTACCATAAACTCCTGAAAATGCACCCTCAAGAATTCTTTTCTAAATTTATATGATTTTATAAATAAGTAAAAAAAGTTAACTAAAAAAGTTTTACCTCCTCCTGGCTTTCCATAAATATAAATACTATTCTTTTTTGCTTTCTTTCTAAAAATATTTAAAACCTTAAATTTACTTTTAATTAAGGTATTAAACAAACTATCAAGACTAATGATTAAATTTGATTGGAAAGAATAGAACTTTATTTTTTTTTTTTAATCTGCTCTTTATAAAAGTAGTAAAATTCTTTGGAAGAACTCATATTAACCTAAAGTAGGCATTGAAAATTGTGCACCACTTCTAATTCCTTCAGGCCACTTTGAAGTAATAGTTTTTGTATGAGTATAAAATCGAATTGCCTCCATACCAAAAGCATTATGCCCTCCAAAGATGGAATTTTTCCAACCTCCAAAACTAAAAGCTGCGACAGGTACAGGTATAGGTATATTAATACCGACCATGCCTATATTAGCCTCACTGGAAAAATTTCTTGCTGTATCACCATCTCTAGTAAATATAGAACAGCCGTTGCCGTAAGGGTTGTTTTTAAGTAATTTCAAACCCTCTTCGTAATTCTCTGCTCTCACAATACTTAAAACTGGACCGAATATTTCTTCTTTATAAATTTTCATATTACTTTTAACATTATCAAATAAACATGGACCTATGAAGTAACCATTCTCATATCCCTGTAGTTTTATATCTCTTCTATCCACTACAAGATTAGCTCCTTCTTCTATACCACTATCAATAAGACCATTTATTCTATCAAAAGCATCTTTGCTAACTACTGGACCCATATCTGAAGATTTGTCATTATAAGGCCCTACTTTTATATCGTTAATTTTAGGTGTAATATTTTCAATTAATTTATCTGCAGAATCACCAATAGCTACAGCAACAGAAATAGCCATACACCTTTCTCCTGCTGAACCATAGGCTGCACCAATTAAAGCATCTGAGGCTTGCTCTATATCTGCATCCGGCATAATTAACATATGATTCTTAGCACTACCTAGGGCTTGGACTCTCTTATTATAGCTTGCCGACTTTTGATAAATATATGACCCTACTTTACTTGATCCAACAAAACTTATCGCCTTAATATCTTGGTGCTGTATAAGTGCATCAACTACTTCTTTATCACCATTAATTACATTTACTAAGCCTTTTGGTGCTCCTGCCTTTTCAAATAATCTAACTAACTCGATAGAACTGGAAGGATCTCTTTCAGAAGGTTTTAATATGAATGCATTACCACATGCTGTTGCTAAAGGAAACATCCACAAAGGAATCATAACAGGAAAGTTGAAAGGCGTAATTCCAGCACATATACCGAGGCCTTGCTTCATAGAGAATGTATCAATTCCCGGACCTGTTTGATTAGAATACTCACCTTTTAAGAGATTTGGAATACCACATGCATATTCTACTACTTCAATACCTCTTTTTAGAGAACCCTTTGCATCTTCAATTGTTTTTCCATGTTCTCTAGACACCATTTCTGCAATTTTATCAGAGTTATCTTCAAGTAGCTTCTTGTAATTAAACATTATAGAAGCTCTTTTTGCTGGGGTAGTATACCTCCATTCTTCTAATACTTTCATAGAACATTGAATAGCTTTTTCTACTGTATCTAAATCACCTAATGTAACTTTAGAAATTACTTCGCCAGTGGCAGGGTTATAGACATCACCTTTTCTATTTCCACCTTCTTCATTAGCTCCATTGATATAATGTTTTATTAAATCCATTTTAACTCCTATATCATTCTGAAATAAATAAACATTACATAAAAAAAATAAGAAATCAATACAGCAATAACTAACTTTTTATTTAAATACTTTAATAATAAAGATATTAAAATAAATATTAATGAAGAAAAGATTAGATAATAAACATCAACTTTACTCAAAACACCTTTCGTATTTATGGAAGTAATAATTGATGCTGTTCCCGTAATAGCTAATAAATTAAAGAGGTTTGAGCCTAAAATTGCTCCCAAGACAAAATTAATTTGACCTCTAAAAGCAGCAACCATTGATGTAACTACTTCAGGGATAGATGTACCTAATGCTACAACGGTAAGACCAATAATGGCTTGAGAAACTCCTAATGAACTAGCAGTTATAACTGCTCCTTTAACTAAAATTTGAGCACCAAATATTATTCCAATTAAACCCAAAGAAGAAAAAAGTATAGATTTTTTAAAACTTAATTTTTTTTCTAAATCATCAGTCTCAATATTTCTTATACCTTTTGAGGCCTGATATAATACAAAAGCTAAATAAGAAAACAATAAAAATAGCATGGAAAAACCTGAAAGCTTATTAAAGCTTCCAACATAAATAATTATATAAATATAAATTATAGTAGCAATCAAGAGGTAAATATAATCAATAATTTTTAGGTCGCAACTTTTAGGGATTCTTATTAGAAAAGCCAATGGTAGAGCAAATAAAACATTAGCTATATTAGAACCTACTATGTTTCCTAAAGTTATTCCCTCATATCCTTTAATTGCTGAATGCACAGAAATTGCTAATTCTGGAGCAGAAGTTCCAAAAGCTACTAAAGTCAAAGCTATTACAAAAGGCTGAATTTTCATATGCTTGGCTAGTGAGGTAGAACCATTTACTAACCAGTCACCACTAAAATATAGTATAAATATTCCTAATAATAGGTAAAGAAACCCAATCAAGTTTTAGCCAAAATCTTTTTTTTGATTTTAGATATAGCTTTAGCTGGATTTAAACCTTTAGGACAAGTTTTTGTACAATTCATTATGGTATGACATCTATATAGTTTAAAAGAATCCTCTAGACTATCTAATCTTTCTTGGGTAGCTTCATCTCTACTGTCAGCAATCCATCTCCATGCCTGAAGTAAAACTGCAGGACCAAGATACTTGTCTCCATTCCACCAATAGCTAGGACAACTTGTTGAACAACAAAAACACATAATACATTCATATAAACCATCCAACTCTTTTCTTTCTCCTGGAGTCTGTTTGAGTTCTCTCTCTTCTTTTTTTGAGGTTTTTAACCATGGTTCTATCGAACTATACTGCTTATAAATATGTTTCAAATCCGGAACTAAGTCTTTAATTACTGGCATATGAGGCAAGGGATAAATCTTTACTGTACTTTCCATATCATTTACATACTTTGTACATGCTAAGGTATTCGTTCCATCAATATTCATCGAACAACTTCCACAGACGCCTTCTCTACATGATCTTCTGAAAGTGAGAGTGGGATCAATATCATTTTTAATTTTAATTAAAGCATCTAAAACCATAGGTCCCGTGTTACTTAAGTCAACATCATATGTATCTATCCTTGGCAAATCTTTTTTATCAGGATCGTATCTATAAATTAAAAATGTCTTCAAGTTTTTTTTTGAACCACTGCTTTTATAGTGTTTTCCTTTAACTACTCTAGAGTTTTTTGGTAACAATAATTCTACCATTAATAAACTCTTGCTTTGGGTGGAAAAGATTGCACTTCATTTGACATTGCTCTAAGTGTAACAGGTCTACTTCCTATTTTTACTTTATTGTCCTTTAGCCAAGTTAAAGTATGAAACAACCAATCTTCATCATTTCTATCTTTGTAATCGTCTCTAGCGTGAGCTCCTCTACTTTCTTTTCTGTTCTCTGCTGATTTCATCGTAACCATAGCTTGTTGAAGTAAATTTTGCAATTCTAGTGTTTCAAGTAAATCTGTATTCCATATAAGTGATTTATCTTTTGTCTTAATTCTGCTAAATTCCTCCACAACATTACTGATTTGTTCATTACCTTTTTTTAAACCATCTCCCGTTCTAAATACTGCACAATACTTTTGCATTGATTTTTGCATTCTAAGTCTTATATCTGAAACAGATGTGTCCCCTTTTGCAAACCTAATATTATCAAACCTTTCTAAACAATCACTCTCTGAACCTTTGATTTTTGATACAGGTTTTCCATCTGCCTTAAATTCCTTTGCTATATGCTTTGCAACGCTTCTGCCAAAAACTACTAAGTCTAATAAAGAATTTGATCCTAGTCTATTTGCTCCATGAACTGATACACAAGCAGCTTCACCAATTGCATATAAGTTAGGTATGGTAATATCATTTTTACCATCTAAATTAGTTACTACTTCTCCAGTATACTTTGCGGGTATTCCTCCCATGTTGTAATGACATGTAGGTATAACTGGTATTGGTTCTTTGGTAACATCTACTCCAGCAAATATCTTAGCAGTTTCTGAAATACCTGGAAGTCTGTCGTTAATAACTTTTGGATCTAAATGATTTAGATTTAAATGTATATGATCGGACTGACCTCCAACGCCTCTTCCTTCATTTATTTCTATAGTCATTGACCTAGCCACAACATCTCTGGATGCTAAGTCCTTTGCATTAGGAGCATACCTCTCCATAAATCGTTCTCCCTCAGCATTTGTAAGGTAACCACCTTCACCTCTTGTGCCTTCAGTAATTAAGCAACCTGCTCCATATATTCCTGTAGGATGAAACTGTACAAACTCCATATCTTGTAAGGGAACACCCGCTCTTAATGCCATAGCATTACCATCTCCTGTACATGTGTGGGCTGAAGTAGCAGAAAAATAAACTCTTCCATAACCTCCAGTTGCTAAAATTACTTTATGTGCATTAAATTTATGAATACTACCATCCTCTAAACACCATGCCATTACACCTTTGCACCCATTCTTTCCGTCCATTATCAGATCTAAGGCAATGTATTCTATAAAAAACTCAGCTTTATTTTTTATTGATTGTTGGTATAGAGTATGTAATATGGCATGACCTGTTCTATCTGCTGCAGAGCAAGTCCTATTAGCAGGAGGTCCATCTCCTAATTCTGTAGTCATTCCTCCAAAAGGTCTTTGATATATTTTTCCTTCAGTAGTTCTTGAAAAAGGAACCCCATAATGCTCTAACTCAACTACAGCTGGAATAGCTTCTCTACACATATATTCTATAGCATCCTGGTCTCCTAACCAATCAGATCCTTTTACAGTATCATACATATGCCAATGCCATTTGTCTTTTCCCATATTTCCTAATGCAGCGCTGATTCCCCCCTGAGCAGCCACAGTATGACTTCTCGTCGGAAAAACTTTTGTTAAACATGCAACCTTTAAATCATTTTCTACTAATCCTAGTGTTGCTCTGAGGCCAGCACCACCCGCACCTACAACAACCACATCATAATTATGCTCTATTATTTCGTATGCTTTTTTCATTTAATTACCCAATAGTTTTATTATACATAGTATTATAGAAGATAAAATGATCAAAAGTGATATTATACTTACTATTGTGATCAATGATTTTTTTATCCTATTATTATGAATATAGTCTTCTATTACGACAGTCAATCCTAGTTTAAAATGATATGAAGAAATAATAAAAAAAACTGCCATTAAATAATAATTAGGCGCCTTGTTTATCCAGCTAACTTTTTCTAAATAACTTAAATTTATAAAATTTGGAAGACTAATCAAAAACCAAATGGTCAACGGCATTAAAATAACAGCAGTAATTTTTTGATACCACCAATGACTAAGCCCTGAACTTGTTTTATTCTTATCAAATCTTTTAAACATATTATATGACCCAAATTAGAGTGCTCATAATGATAGTACAAAATATTGTGACATAAGCAGAGAAGTAGACATTTTTAATATCAAAACCATAACCTAAATCCCAAATTAAGTGCCTTATACCATTACAAAAGTGATATGATATTGATAAACTATAAAATAATAAAAATAACTTGCCCACAAAGTTGCTAAAAAATATATCTATAAAGTCATAATAACTTTCTCCCGCCAATATAAACAATATATATGTAAAAATGATTATAGTACCAATGGATTGAAAGAAACCGGAAATTCTGTGAGAAATTGACATTATTGAAGTTATTTGAGGCTTATATATTGTTAAATGTGGTGATATTGGTTGAGTTTTTTTATTCATAAGAAGTTACCATGTTTTTTTGTATTAAAGACTCAGCAATTTGTACTGAGTTAAGAGCTGCTCCTTTTAATAAATTATCAGAAACTACCCATAAATTAAACACATTATCTTTCTCTAGGTCTTTTCTTAACCTAGAAACATAAACATAATCTTTCTCTGCACTATCTATGGGAGTGTGATAATGATCATTACTATATACTACACCTTTAGCATTGTTCAAAGCTTCTTCCAATAAGCTAATTTCTATATTTTTTTCAAGTTCAATATATACAGACTCTGCATGACCTGTATAGGATGGAACTCTTACACATGTTGCATTTACTTCTATATCTTTATCTAAAATCTTTTTAGACTCATTAACCATTTTCATTTCTTCTTTAGTAAAATTATTGTCAGTAAAAACATCAATTTGAGGAATTACATTAAATGCTATTCTCTTGGGAAAGTTATTAATTATAGCTTTTTGGTTATTCAATAAACTTTTTGATTGTTCTGATAGTTCATTTATAGCTTTTTGACCAGCACCAGAAACAGACTGATAAGTAGATACAATTATTCTTTTTATTTTATTAACTTTATTAATAGGATATAAAGCTACTAACATTTGGATTGTAGAACAATTAGGGTTAGCAATAATCTTTCTTGTTATATTTTGTAACTTATCTTCATTTACTTCAGGTATTATTAAAGGAATATCCTCATTCATTCTAAAAAAAGAAGTATTATCGATGACATAACAATTATTTTTTTCTGCTTTTATAGCATATTGAGAAGAAATAGAAGCACCTGCTGAGAAAAAGGCAATATCTGTATTTGAAAAATCAAATTTTTCCAAATCTTTAACTATAAAATCTTGATTATTAAAATTTATTTTCTTACCTTCAGATTTTTTAGAGGCCAATAAATGTATCTGTTCAGCAGGAAACTTTCTTTCTATAATTGTAGATAACAGTTTATGCCCTACAGCCCCCGTTGCTCCTACTATTGCTACCCTATACCCCATATTAAATATTTTTTGAAAGGCTGTTAATTTCTTCACTGATTATACTACCCATATCTTTGGTAGAAACCAGTTTAGTTTCTCGTTGATAAATATCCTTTGTTCTGTATCCTTTTTCTAAAATATTTTCAATAGATTGTTCAATTAGTTTTGAAATCTTCTTATTTTTAAAGGATATTTCTAACATCATAGCATATGATAAAATCATAGCAATCGGATTAGCCGAATTATGCCCTGCTATATCAGGAGCACTTCCATGCACAGGCTCATAAAGTGCCTTTCTTTTTCCATTAACTGTATCACCTAAACTTGCTGATGGAAGCATGCCTAAAGAACCTGTAAGTTCTGCTGAAATATCTGACAAAATATCTCCAAATAAATTTCCAGTTACAATTACATCAAATTGCTTTGGATTTTTTACTAATTGCATTGCACAATTATCAGCATACATATGAGATAATGATATATGATTATAATTGTTCTTATGAACTTTTGATATTTCCTCTCTCCATAATATTCCAGACTCCATTACATTTGCTTTCTCTACAGAGTGAACCACTTTTTTTCTTTGATCAGCTATTTCAAAACCTACTTTTCCTAATCTAGTAATTTCATTAGTAGTATAAACTTCTGTATTAATTCCTTTTCTTTGGCCATCTGGTAAATCTTCAATACCTCTTGGTTCTCCAAAGTAAATTCCTCCAGTAAGTTCTCTTAATACAATAATATCCATCCCTTGAACTATTTGACTTTTAAGAGAAGAAGCATCTTTCAAAGCATTAAATACTTTCGCAGGTCTGATGTTAGCATATAAATCTAGTTCTTTTCTAAGTTTTAATAATGCTCTTTCTGGCCTCACTTTAAATGGAAGTTTATCATATTTAGGTCCACCTACAGAACCCAAAATTACTGCGTCAGCTTCTACTGCCCTTTCTAATATATTGTCAGATAAAGGAGCTCCAAAAGCATCATAAGACGCTCCGCCTATCAAACCCTCTTCAATATTAAAGTTTTCATCTAGATTTTGATTAATACTATTAATAACTATTTTAAGAGCCTCGTTAACTTCTGGTCCTATTCCATCTCCAGGCAATAATAATATATTTCCTTTTTTATTTTTCATTTGTTATGTATTTCCAATTATGGAATTTATTTGTATTAGTTTCATAAACTTTTATCAAATCTTTATTTTTTAAAGTAATTTCAATATCATCGTAACCATTTAATAGCCTGTTTTTAATTACTTGATCAATTTCAAATTTAAAAAAGCTATCTTTAACGTTTATATTTTGGTTTACTAAATCTACTGAAAATAATTCTTTATTTTTTGCTAAATACATTAAATCATCAATAATTTTTTTTTCTAATTTAATCAATAATAGTCCATTTTTCAGGGAATTATTAAAAAAAATATCTGCAAATGAAGTAGATATTATACATTCTATTCCAAAATCTAATAAAGCCCATGGAGCATGTTCTCTTGAGGAACCACAACCAAAATTATCTCCTGCAATTATAATTTTAGATTCTCTCCAAATATCTTTATTTAATATAAAATTTGAATCTTCATCATAGTTTTGCAAGTATCTTTTTTCATAAAATAGATTTTTTCCTAAACCTTCTCTGTGAATAGTTTTAAGAAACTGTTTAGGAATGATTGCATCTGTGTCTATATTAATATCAGATAACACTGCAGCAATGCCTTGAAGTGTTTGAAACTTCTTCATAACCCATCCTCTGTTACATCAGCAAAGTATCCCTTTACTGCACTTGCAGCAGCAGTAATAGGACTTACTAAATGCGTTCTTCCACCTCTACCTTGTCTCCCTTCAAAGTTTCTATTGGACGTAGAAGCACACCTCTCACCAGACTTAAGTTGGTCAGGGTTCATACCTAAGCACATGGAGCACCCTGGATCTCTCCACTGAAACCCTGCTTCTATAAAAATATCTTTAATCCCTTCCTCTTCGGCTTTTTCTTTTACTAAACCTGAGCCAGGAACTACTAAAGCCTGAACATTTTCTGATACTTTTTTTCCTTTTATAAAATTAGCCGCTAACCTCAAATCCTCAATTCTTCCATTGGTGCAAGACCCTATAAAAACTTTTTGAATGCTTATATCTGTTAGTTTTTTTCCAGCTTCTAGCCCCATGTAATTTAATGACTTTTTAATAGATTCTTTTATATCTATATCTTTATATCTTTCAGGGTTTGGAATAGTCCCATCAATACTAATTCCATCTTGAGGGCTTGTTCCCCAAGTCACGTATGGCTTTAGATTTTCAACGTTGAAAGAATATTCCTTATCAAAGTAAGCATCTTTATCACTAAAAAGCTTGTTCCAATAACTAATGGCATTATCCCAATTTTTTCCTGTTGGAGCAAACGGTAAGCCATATAAGTAGTCAAAAGTTTTTTTATCTGGAGCAATAAGCCCGGCCTTAGCACCAGCTTCAATTGACATATTACATAATGTCATTCTCTCCTCCATTGACATACTATCAACAGTAGAACCACAAAACTCTATAATATATCCTGTACCTCCCGCTGTTCCTATTTTACTTATTATTTTCAAAATTATATCTTTAGAAGTAATATTTTTCTTTAAATTACCATTAATATTAACCTTCATATTTTTAGGTTTGCTTTGTATTAATGTTTGTGTAGCCAAAACATGCTCTACTTCGGATGTACCAATACCAAAAGCTAATGATCCAAAGGCTCCATGTGTAGAAGTGTGAGAATCACCACATACAATTGTGGTTCCAGGAATAGTAAAACCCAGTTCTGGACCTATAATATGAACTATGCCTTGGTTTTTAGATGTTAAGGGTATATATTTAATTTTGTTATATTCTAAGTTTTTTTCCAAAGTATCAACCTGTAGTTTTGCTATTTTATCTTTAATCGAATTGATTCCCTCATGTCTAGAAGTAGTAGGTACATTATGATCAGCTACACCCAAGGTAAGATCAGGTCTTCTTACTTTTCTATTATTTAACTTTAGGCCCTCAAAAGCTTGAGGGCTAGTTACTTCATGAACTAAATGTCTATCAATGTATAACAAATACTGATTGCTATCATTTTTGCTTACTACATGGTCTCCCCAAACTTTATCAAAAAGTGTCTTTGGGGTGCTCATTTATTTACTTTCTTCTTTAGCTTCCTCATTAGAAACAGGTGTGTCTTTTACTTTAGGTGCCTGAGGTTTCTTTTTAATAAAGTCTTTTTTTTCAGCAATCCTAGCTGATTTACCTGACCTATCTCTTAGATAATAAAGTTTGGAACGTCTTACCTTACCCCTTCTAATTAAATTTATGCTTTCTAACATAGGAGAATAAAGTGGAAAAACTCTTTCTACTCCCTCTCCATGAGAAATTTTTCTTATTGTAAAAGTCGAATTAAAGCCTCTATTGGATCTTGCTATACATATTCCTTCAAATGCCTGGACTCTTTCCTTATTACCTTCTGTAACAAATACATTAACCTTGACTGTATCTCCAGATTTGAAATCAGGGACCTCTCGTTTTTTGATAATCTCTGATATTTGTTCTTTTTCTATATCTTTTATAATATTCATACTAAACCTTTAAAATATATATATTTATACAAAAAAAACGAAAATTAGCTATCATTTTTTATTTTTTTTTTAGTCTTCTTAGATATATCTAAAGATTTCTCTTTTCTCCATTGTTTTATATTTTGATGATTACCTGAAAGTAATACTTTAGGCACTGATAAACTGTTCCAAATTTGAGGTGTTGTATATTGAGGATATTCTAATAGACCGTTACTGAAACTTTCTTCAAGTTTACTTTTTTTATTTCCCAAAACATTAGGTAATAATCGTAATACAGACTCACATAAAACTGAGGCAGCGGCTTCACCCCCACACAATATGTATTTACCTATAGAAATCTTCCTTAAACTATTGTACTTCACAAATCTTTCATCAATACCTTCATACCTCCCACTAATCAATATCATCCCTTTTCTAGTACTTAAATCCTCTGCTATACTTTGATCAAATTCTTCTCCTTGAGGTGATAACATAATTTTTTCTATATTATTCAAATCTTGAGCCTTAAAATTATCTTTAGCTTTTTCATAGGCTTTTTGAAGTATATCAGCCTTGATGATCATGCCGGGTCCTCCTCCATAAGGCTTATCATCTATACTTTTACTATTTTTAGAAAAACTTTTAATATCAACTGTATTTAAATCCCAAATTTTATTTTTTCTAGCCCTGGATAAAATTGATACATCTAATAAACCAGGAAATACTTGAGGGAAAAGTGTAATAATATTAATATTGAACATTTTATTCTATATATTTATTAACTGATATTCTAATTATTTTATTCTTTAAACTAATTTGTTCTTCTTCAATTTCTGCAAACCTAATCATAAAAGGATATTTTCCATCTAACTCTAATATATCTCCAGCACCAAAGTTATGAATACTCTTAACAGTTCCAAGTTTTTTTTTATTATCATCTACTACTGTACAGCCAATTAAATCTTTATGAAAATATTCTTGTTTATCTTTTTTAATTAAATCTTTGTCAAAGATTATTATATTTTTATTTATAATACTTGATAATTGTAATCTATCTTTTATGTCTGCACTTTCACAAATAAGAAGTTTTCCCTTATTAAATTTTTTTTTAATATTAATTTTCTTATAATTTATATAAAAACAATCTTTGTAAATAAAAAAACTAGTTTCATCTTCGCAATAAGTTTCTACCTTAAAAAGTCCTTTCACCCCGTGTGTAGAAACAACCTTACCTATAATGATTTCATTATCTTTCATACGATAACCTTAAAAGTAAAAGAAAATAACAATAATATGTTAAGTAATATTTTTCTTTATAGTTACTTTTTTTCTACTGCTGGAGCTTCAGGCTTGGTTTCTGCTGCTGGAGCTTCAGGCTTGGTTTCTGCTGCTGGAGCTTCAGGCTTGGTTTCTGCT
>MDTB01081893.1_pt1 | contig 15995 bp, 13 predicted proteins | sample 811161 | NCBI WGS metagenome assembly MDTB01 (sample SAMN05326650, study PRJNA326480) | marine metagenome | isolation source: seawater | place: Mediterranean Sea | collected 2009 | reverse complement strand
TCTTATTTCTTCCTTATTATAGAAAGTATCCAAATAACAAGCTTTTAGACAGCTACGACAAAGTACTATTAAACTATATTGGGAATAATGTTTTAAATACTAAAAATATTTATGATTTTATTGATAGTAGATATCAAAATCGTAGTTCAAAGTATTTTTTTAATCTTAAAGAAATAAATTTAAAACAAATTTTTAATGAACCAAAAATATTATTAGTAAATAATTTTAAAAAAAATGAGAGTTTTGATAATAAAAACTTCAATGATTTATTGGAAGATGAGTTTTTTATCAAGATAGATTTCATCTATCCACATAATTTAGATGGTAAAGAGTTTATTGAATTATATCTTAAAGACATCATAAAAAATTGTTTTGTTACTTTTCATAAAAAAATTGAAGAAATACTTTTAGATGATATCAAAAATTATCAATTAAATACTGATAATGATATTAATCAAAGATTTGAAGATAATCTAATATATAGGCTGAAACTAAACACTTTAAAAGAGGATTTAATTAGAGTCAAAAGTGATAACTTAAAATTTGAAGATGATTTATTTTTAGATGAATTTAAATTTAGATATGTTTTAAAAAAAAAAAATGACTTTTTATACTTTCAAAATTTAATAATTGGAGCAATAATAGGATTTTTATTTTCATTATTTATAATTTATTTAAAAATTAATGTTAGATTAAAGTCAAATTTATAAAATATTTTATTCTCTTTAATGATTTTGATTATAAAAAAAAATTTTTTAAATAATATTAAGTTAATATTTCTTACATGTCTTTCTATAGTTATTTACTGGTATTTTTTTGATATAACTCAAAGAATTTTTCCAGATATGGATCAAAAAATTTCAAATTTATCAAGATATAAGATTTGGTATACTACATATGATTTAAATACTATTTTTGAAGAAAAAAAAATTACAGGTGATTTGGGATATTATATTCTTACATTTTTTCTAAATAGTTTGAAGTTAAAATATGAAATCTTTTTATTTATTTTATTTAATCTATATCTTCTATTAATAATTAAATCTTATTATAAGATTACTAATTTAAATAACTCATTAATAACAAATATTTTATTAATCATTTTATCAATTATTTGGATGAATAGTTTGATTGGAGCAGCAACAAGACAAGGCTGCGCTTTAATGATTATTTATTATTGTTTTTTTTTAAGAAGTGAAAGAGAACAATTTACAAATTACTTACTATTTTTTTTAGCATTAACTTTTCATCTTTCGATAATTATATTTTTTCCAATTCTTTTTTTAAAGAATTTTATGAAAAAAAATTTAATTTTTTTAGAAATTATTTTTTATTTAATGTTAATTTTGTATGTTACAGGACTGATAGAGATCATAACTCCTAATTTAATAAATATTTTAACTTCAATAGGAATTGATCTAAGATCATTAAATTTCCAAGGTCACTATACCTCAGGATTTTCATTATTTAAATTAATTGCTATAGTTGTACCTTTTGTAGCTTTAAAATTATCTGAAAGATCTCATATTTTTTCAAAAAAATTGTATTCAGACATTTCTATATTTTATTTGCCTCCAGCTATAATTGGAATCACGTTTTCTAATATGGCGTATTATGATAGAATTTTACTTTATTCTTGGTCAATAACTCCAATAATGTGTTTTGTATTTGTTTATAGTTTTATTAATTTAGTGGGGCGTGAAAAAATATAGATATTTTGCTTATCCTTAAAATTAATTAGTTAGAGAGTTTCAGCAATGGAGTCTAAGAATTAAATTTTTATAATGAATTACATACTTTTTGCCGCCTCTCCTAATCAATTGATTAGTTTAAAAGAATATATTTATCAGAATAAAATTAAGAATTATGAAATTTATATTCTTTTATCAGATAAAAAAAAAGTAAATATAGAACTTAATAATACAATTAAATTTTTAAATTTAAAAAATATAAAAAAAATTAAAAAGGAGAAAATATATTTTGTTAAAATTTTAAAGATGGTATTTTTTTTACTGTTTATAAAAATTAAATATAAGAAAAAAAAACTTACTTTCATTTTTGCAGATTTTTTAAACAATTTTTTTCATTTATTGAGATTAAATTTTAAAAACTCTAAATTTATTTTAGCCGATGACGGTTTTGCTACTTTTTGGATTTATAATAAATATCTTAAAAAAAAAATTTATTATCCAATTTTTCAAAAACATAAAAATTCAAATAAAATTGTTAATTATTTTTTCAATTTTAATAATTTAATAAAGTCTGAGTTTGAACTTTTTACTCTTTACTCTAATGTATTAGGTTTAAATAGAAAATACTTAAACAAATTTAGTTATTGTAAAAGTTTAATTAAAAAATTTAGTTTTGATAAATCTAAGGTTTATTTGATCGGCACAAAGTATTCTGAGGAGTCTGTCTTGACTTTAAATGAGGAAATAAAAGCTTTGGATAAAATAATTACTTTTTGGAAAAAAAAAAGAAAAGATGTAATTTATGTTGCAAAAAGAACAACCTCCGATGAAAAAATTAATTTCATAAATAATAAACTTGATGTAGAAACTGTTTACTTTGAGATGCCACTAGAGCTTGCGCTTATAAAAAAAAAAATGGTATACCTTTTTATATTTGTTCATTTGGATCAGGTTTAGATATAAGCCTATCATTATTATTTAAAGGAATTAATTCTTATTTAATTAATATAAAAAATTTTAAAAATAAAAAGTTTTTCAAAGAATATAGCAAATATATGAAATTATTTTTTAAAATTTATTATTCAAAAAATAAAAGAGTTTTATATTTTTAGAAGTATATAAAAATGAAAATATTACATATCATTACGGGTTTAGGAAACGGTGGCGCTGAGTCTAATTTATATAAAATTTGTATTAATGATAAGATAAACCAACATTATGTAATTTCATTAATGGATATGGGAATATATGGAAAACTATTAAAAAAAAAAAATATTAATGTTAAATATCTTGATCTAAAAAACAATTTTTTTTCAATTATCAAAATTTTAAAGTTAATTGCTTTAATAAAAAAAATAAATCCAGATATCATTCAAACCTGGATGTATCATGCTGATTTAATTGGTAGTTTAGCAGGGGTAATAATTGGTAATAAAAAAATAGTATGGAATATTAGACATTCAGATTTTGACAACTCAAAGTTATTAACAATTTTTTTAGTTAAAATTTTAGGATTACTTTCCTGGTTGATACCAAATAAAATTATTGTTTGCTCTAAAAAAGCAATAGAGATTCATTGCAAAATTGGTTACTCAAAAAAAAAAATGATTTATGTTCCAAACGGATATGATTTAAATGTGTATAAATATATTCAACCTAAGTATCACACAATTAGAAAAAAATTTAAAATAAAATCAAAAGTTCCATTAATTGGTACCGTAGCTAGATATCATCCTCAAAAAGATCATAAGTTACTTTTGAATACACTTTCTGTTTTAAAAAAAAAAAAAATTGATTTTTTTTGTATCCTGGCTGGTCCAAATATAAATACTAAGAACAAGGCTTTAACCTCGATTATTCATAAACTTGGTTTATTAAAAAATATTAAATTATTAGATAATGTAAAAAATATTTCTAAAATTATGAGTGAAATAGACATTCATATTTTAGCAAGTAGCTATGGAGAAGGCTTTCCAAATGTTGTTGCTGAGGCCATGGCATGCAGATCTCCATGCATTGTAACAAATGTTGGAGACTCTTCTATTATTGTTGGAAAAACAGGATGGGTAGTTCCTCCAAAAAATGTAAAAAAATTGGCCAATGTTACTTTAAAGGCTATAAAAGAAATAAAAACCAAAAAATGGAAAAAAAGATCTTATAATGCAAGATTAAGAATAAAAAATAATTTTAATATTTATAAAATGGTTAAAAATTACAATAGAATTTGGAAAAGTGTAATTTAGAAAAAAAAATATTAGAATTTAAAAAATATTTTAAAAATAAACTATATAATTATAAATAATGATTTTAGTTACAGGCTCTGCAGGTTTTATCGGATCACATGTGTGCATTAAATTATTGGAAAATGGACATAGTGTAATTGGAGTGGATAATCTTAATGATTATTACGATGTTTCTATAAAAAAAGCTAGATTAAAAAGATTTTTAAATAATTCTAATTATAAACATTTTAAAATTGATATTAGTAATAAGCTGATGCTGAGCAAAATATTTTCTAAATACGAAATCAAAAGAGTGATTAATTTAGCTGCTCAAGCTGGTGTAAGATATTCAATTGAAAACCCAGAGGCGTATATAAAAAGTAATATCGAGGGCTTTATGAATATATTGGAAAATTGTCGTCATAATCGAGTTGAACATTTGGTTTATGCTAGTACATCAAGTGTGTATGGCGCAAACACAAGTATGCCGTTTTCTGAAAATAATAGTGCAAACCATCAACTATCTATTTATGCAGCGACTAAAAAATCAAATGAGATAATGGCTCACACTTATAGTCATTTATATAATATTCCTACTACTGGTTTAAGATTTTTCACAGTATATGGACCATGGGGTCGTCCAGACATGGCTTTGTTTAAATTTACTAAATCAATAATTAATAATGAACCAATAGAAGTTTTTAACAATGGTAATCATACTAGAGATTTTACATATATAGATGATATAACAGAGGGTATAATAAAAATTTTAAGCAAAATACCTGAACCTAATTCAGAATGGACTAGCAGCGATCCAGATCCGGCAAGCAGCAACTGTCCTTGGCGTATATACAATATTGGAAATAATAATCCAGTTCAACTTCTTGAATATATAGATGCTTTACAAAAAGCTTTGAATAAAAAAGCAAAAAAAAACTTTCTACCACTTCAATTAGGAGATGTTCCTAATACATTTGCAAATATTGATAATTTAAAAAACCAAGTAAACTTTCATCCATCAACATCAGTTCAGGATGGAATTTCAAATTTTGTAAAATGGTATAAACAATATTACAAAATATAAAAACTGTTTATTTTTTTATAGCAATTACGTAGCCTCTTTTTCGAGAGGATTTTAAATCTATTCTATCATAATTATATTTCTCGCATATCTCATCCACTGCCTTAACAATTCCTGAGAATTGCCCAGGGGTATAATCATCATAAACAATTATGTCACCAGATAACTGTTTATCTTTTACTTTTTTAAATTCAAACATAACATCTTTATATGTATGTGAGCCATCTAGAAAACAAAAATTAATTCTTTCAACTTCAACTTTTTCAAGTTCTATTAATGTATCTCCTTGAAGGAAAACAATATAATTTTGCATTAAATTTTTCCACGATGATAATAATTCAGATCTCGATTTTGGACCTTCAAAATCATCAATAGAATTCCAAAACATTTTAGTTGAGTGAGGTAAATTATCAAAAGTTAAAATTAATCCTGACCTATTTTGGTCCTCCAAAGCTTTAGCCATACACAATGAAGAAAATCCTCGTGCTGTTCCAGTTTCAAAAATATTAATCCTTTCATTTAGTTTAGTATATTTAGATAAATATTCAGATAAACATGTATAAAGAACTCTACCATGTGCGTAGCAAAGTTCTGATTTTTTTATTGTTATTTGTGTATGAAGGGCTAATTCATCCAACCAAAACCTATCTATAGTAAAGCCTCTATGTTTTTCGTAACTAGCTATCTCAGGATATTTTTGGTTTTTTGCTTTTTCTGCAAGTCTTAAATAAGTTTCCCTAGTTTCACGAGGCTTATTACCAAAAGGAAAATTATACCAATTATAATTAAAAAATTTATTCAAAAAGTACATCACTGGCCTTAAAAAAATTATTATTCTCCTGGTTATTGAATTTTTAATATTCATACAAATTATTGATTAATAATAATGATTAATATATCAGCATACTTCTATATTTAATATGGTAAATATCATGATGATGAGAGTAAAAAAATTAAAATTAGCAATTATTGGTCTTGGATATGTTGGTTTACCTTTAGCAGTTGAGTTTGCAAAAAAAAGATTAGTAATTGGTTTTGATATAAACAAAAAAAGAATTAAACAATTAACCTTAGGATATGACAGTACTTTAGAAGTTTCAAAAAATAAACTAAACTCTTCTAAAAAATTAATTTTAAGTTCAAATACTAAAACTTTACATAAAGCTAATTGTTATATTATTACTGTTCCAACCCCAATTGATAAATTAAAAAAACCTGATCTTAAACCGCTATTATTGGCAACTAAAACAGTTGGTAAAGTTTTATCTAAAGGTAATTTAGTAATTTATGAGTCTACCGTTTATCCTGGATGTACAGAGGAAAAGTGTGTTCCTTTGCTAGAAAAGGAGTCAGGGTTGAAATTTAACAAAGATTTTTTTTGTGGTTACAGTCCAGAAAGAATTAATCCTGGTGATAAAAAACATAGAATAGATAATGTTAAAAAAATCACCTCAGGCTCTAATATAAAAGCTGCTAATTTAGTAGATAGACTTTATAAAGAAATAGTTAATGCTGGAACTCATAAAGCACCAAGTATAAAAGTTGCAGAGGCAGCAAAAGTTATTGAAAATACCCAAAGGGATTTAAATATCGCATTAATTAATGAACTTTCAATTTTGTTTGGAAAAATGAATATAGATACAGCGGATGTTTTAAATGCGGCAAAAACTAAGTGGAATTTTATCGCTTTTAATCCTGGTCTCGTTGGAGGTCACTGCATAGGCGTAGATCCTTATTATTTAACTTATAAAGCTAGAGAAATAGGATATAACCCTGAAATTATTTTAGCTGGTAGAAAGTTAAACGATAATATGAGCATATTTGTTGCATCAGAGTTTATTAAATCTTTAAAAAATAAATTAAATAAAATTAAAAAAGCTAAAATTCTTGTTATGGGACTTACTTTTAAAGAAAATTGTCCAGACCTTAGAAACTCTGGGGTATCAAATCTGATAAAACAATTAAAAAAATATAAATTAAAAATCGACTTATATGATCCTTGGGCCAATAAAGAAATGGTAAAAAATATTTATAAAAAATTTCCTATTAATAAACTTAAATTTAACAAGTATGATGGAATTATTATTGCAGTAGCACACAAAAAATTTAATAAAATGGGTGTGGAATTTATTTCAAATTTAGGTAAAAAAAATCATGTTTTATATGATTTAAAATCTATGTTTAACACATCAAAATCTGATCTGAGATTATAATAAGTTGTCAAAAAAAATATTAATTGTTGCTGGTCATTCTATATCTCTTATAAAATTTAGGGGAGAATTATTAAAAAAAATTATCTCAAAATTTCATAAAGTTATGGGAGTAGCTCCTCCCGACAAACAAAGTGAAGAGACTAAAAAAAAATTAAAGAAAATTGGAGCAAAATTTAAAACATTTAATCTCGTAAAAGCTGGTTTAAACCCATTTGAAGATTTCAATTCATACAGGGAGCTTAATAAAATTTTTAAGAGCTACAATCCAGACATCATACTAGCTTATACTGCTAAGGCTGTAATTTATGCTGGAATAGCAGCAAGAAATTACCCTAATACGAGTTTTTATCCAATGATAACTGGTGTTGGATATGGATTTACAAACGTTAATTCAATCAAAAAAAAGTTTGTAAATATAATTATGAAAATACTTTATTATAAATCACTTAAGAATGCATCAGCTATAATTTTCCAGAACCATCATGATAAAAAATTATTTATCAATAATAAAATTATTTATAAAAAAAAAAAAATTTATGTAGTTAGTGGATCTGGAGTTGACCTCAAAATTTATCCCAAGTTTCCTTTACCTAAAAAACCTATCTTTTTAATGGTATCAAGATTATTAATAGATAAAGGAGTAATTGAATATTTTGAAGCTGCCAAAATTGTTAGGAGGAAGTTTCCAGATGCAGTTTTTAAGTTTGTTGGTGATTTAGATACTAATCCAACCAGCATCAATTCTTCAAAATTAAAAATGTTAATAAATCAAGGTGATGTTAATTATCACAAGCATTCAGACAAAGTCCAAAATTACTTAAAAATCTGCAAATTTTTTGTTTTGCCATCTTATAGAGAGGGAACGCCTCGATCAACTTTAGAAGCGTTAGCCTCTGGAAGACCAATTATAACAACGAATGCTCCTGGTTGTCGTGAAACTGTAAAGCATAAAAAAAATGGTTTGCTAGTTCCAATAAAGAATTCTAAAGCTCTTGCAAATGCAATGATAAGTTTGTTAAATAAAAAAAACAGTGAATTAAAGATTATGGCGTATGAAAGTTTTAAGCTTGCAAAAAAAAAATATGATGTAAAAAAAGTAAATAAAGAAATAATGAAAATAATTAATCTTTAAATATTTTGAAATATCTTCATTATAATAAAACAATATTAAAAAAAGTTAATAAAATTTTAATTTCTAGCAAAACCTATTACTGGACAGGTAATAAGGGTATTTTATTTGAAAAAGAACTCACAATATGCAAGAAACAAGTATTCAGTAGCAGTTTCAAATGGAAATATTGCTTTAGAAATAGCCCAAAGACACTTAAATTTAATTAATAAACAGATTTTAATTATTACAAATATTTCAGGTAAGTTAATTAAAATATAAGAAAGTTAAATTAAGCACAAAGATTAGGGGATATAAATTAAGTATAATATTTTTACTTTTGATGTTAATTTATTTTTTATGGACCTAATCTTATTTTCATAAATTAAAAATGATTAAAAAATTAAATTATTTCTTAAGATCTATTTTTGAATTACCAAGATACTTAAAACAATTAATTATAATAATTATAGATGTTAGTTTATGTATAATTTCTTTATGGATCGCTTTTTACTTAAGATTAGACGTATTAGTCTCTTTAAATGGAAATATTTTATTATCTTCCTTAATTTCTATAATTATTTTAATACCATTATTTTGGTTATTTGGGTTGTATAAATCAATATTTAGATTTTCAAGTGAAACAGTAATTTTTAAAATCGCTCTTGTTATTTTTATTTATGCGGTTATTTATTTTTCAATTATTGGTTTATACACTATCCAAAATGTTCCTAGATCAATTGGGATTATACAGCCTTTGATTTTATTTTTTACTTTATCTGGTTCGAGAATATTAATAGGAATAATAGTATTAAGTATTGATAAATTACAAAAAAATATTCCTAAAGTAGAAAATACTTTAATTTATGGTGCAGGAAGTGCGGGACGTCAGTTAGTGTCTGCTTTGTCTGGAAATTTAGAATTTAAAGTTAAAGGATTTATTGATGATAATCCTCTTTTACAAGGTCGAATTTTGGAAGGAAAAAAAATTTTTGATCCAAAAAACTTGGAACAAATAATAAAAACAAAAAAAATTTCCTATATTTTTCTTGCTATTCCTTCGGCTAAAAAAATTAAAAAAACTCAAATTTTAAAAGAAGTTAGTAAACATAAATTAAATGTAAAGACTATTCCAAGTATTACAGATTTGGCAAAAGGTAATGTAACTATTTCTGATATAAGATCATTAGATGTAGAGGATTTATTGGGTAGAGACACCATTGTCCCGTTTAATGATTTAATGATTAAAAATATTGAAAGTAAAGTAGTTCTAATCACAGGAGCAGGTGGATCAATTGGATCAGAGTTAAGTAGGCAAATAATAAATTTCAAACCAAAACAATTGATTCTTTTAGATAATAATGAATATGCTTTATATAAAATTTTAAGCGAAATTGAGGAGATTATTGTGAAAGACAATATTCCTAGAGAAGTTAGCCTAATTCCTTCTTTAGCCTCAGTTCAGGATAAAAGTAGAATTAGAGAAGTTATGAGAATATACAAACCCGATACTGTTTATCACGCAGCAGCATTTAAACATGTACCATTGGTTGAAAGAGCAATTTGTGAAGGACTTTTAAACAATGTTTTTGGAACTTTAGCTATTGCAAAAGTGTCAATTTTAGAGTCAGTATCAGATTTTGTACTTATTTCTAGTGATAAAGCAGTTCGACCAACTAATGTAATGGGAGCAAGTAAGCGTATTGCTGAAATTTGTTTACGGTCTTTATTTTATAGCAAAAAAAATAAAAAAACTAAATTATGCATAGTTAGATTTGGAAATGTATTAGATTCATCCGGATCAGTAATTCCAAAGTTTAGAAAACAGATAAAAAATGGTGGACCTGTCACCTTAACCCATCCAGAAGTAACAAGATTTTTTATGACAATCACAGAGGCAGCTCAACTAGTTGTTCAAGCAGGAGCAATGAATAAAGGTTCAGATGTTTTTGTTCTTGATATGGGGGAACCTATAAAAATAAAAGAATTAATAAAAAAAATGATTTTATTATCTGGTTCAACCTTAAAAGATGAGAAAAATATAGATGGTGAAATTGAGATAAAAGTAATTGGTTTAAGACCAGGTGAAAAACTATATGAGGAATTATTAATTGGAGATAATCCTCAAAAAACGAAACATCCCAAAATAATGAAAGCTCAAGATCCATATGTTAAATGGGATGAATTAGAACAAGATTTAAAAAAATTACAGCATCTAATAAATGAAAATAACATAGAAGAGATTATTTTTTTATTACAAAAATTAGTTAAAAATTATGAAGCAGAGAAAGAAATAGTTGATGACATTTTCCTAAAAAAAATTAATGAAAATTAAATTTAAAAATTTTGAGAGGAAATATAAAATTATAAAAATATTTTTATTGATTTTATGTCTATTAATTTTATTTTTTAAAATAAATGAGGATTTCTTTAAAATTTTTGCAATAGTTGAAAATAATATTTTATTAATATTTTCTGCGTTATTTTTACTCTTAATTTTGCAAAACTTATTTAATTTAAGATATTATTTATATTTAAAATATACACTTACCAGTACTATAAAATTTGTAGACTGGGGCAAAATTTTTTTTTCGACTGCTTTAATAAATTCTGCATTATTTGGCTCAGGTCATGTAATGAGAGCTTATGAGCTTAAAAAAAAAGGAATTAGTTATAGTGCTTATTTTAGTCTAACTTATATTTTTTTGATATTTCCATTTATAATCAATATCTTTTTAATTATCATTGAGTTTCTTTATTTAAATTTTTTTAAATTAGATTTAATTTTAACATTGATTATTTTACAACTATTTTTTATTTTTTTTTTGTCAAAATACTTTTTAAATTTTGTAAAAAAGAATTTAAAATTTTTAAAAAAATATAAAAATGTATTTTCAAAATTTTTATATAAAATTAATAAAATTGTTAATCACATAGAACTTTCAATTAAACATAAAAAATCAATTTTAGTTTTTTGCTGTATAACTTTATTAATACATTTCTTTGATTTGATAATTTTTTACATTGTAAGTGTTATTATTTTAGACAACGAAAATTTAAACATCATACTACTTTTATTTTTAATTACATTTTGTTTAAATCAAATACCAATTTTAACTAACATAATTGGATTAAAAGAAATAATTTTTGGTATTGCTACAGCAACTATAGGTATGTACTTTATAGATGGAGTATTTATACAATTAATTATAAGATTAATTATATATATATCACTGGTAATTAATTATTTTGTGTTTCACATAAGTAAAAAAACAATTAAATTTTGATAAAAGGATATATTTTTTAACAAACGAAAGTATTTTGAAAAATTTTGACAATTCTATATTAAAAATTTTAATAATTTTCTTATCTGAGTAAATTTCATTATATATATATATAGATGATCATAGCCCTTCATCACACCAATCTGAATGTACTTATACAATGGTTACTTAAAATGAAATATGTTTAACACTCATGTTCATTAGTATTAAAATTTTTTTTATCAACAAATTGAAAAATGATTTCAGTCTGTAATTACAAAAGAAATTTATTCAATTATTAAATATTATATTTAAAAAGAAGTAATTGAAAATTATCTTTTAAAATCAATTATAAATGTTATTAGTTTAAAGTGATTTCTATACAAAAGAAATTGCTCAAGGCTCCAAAAAAAGTAAATATAAAGTCTTTAGTTATTTCTTCTATTATTCCTTTTTTAATATTAGGTCCATTTATACCTGATTTAATTGTAAGTCTCTCTTCTTTAATATTCATAATTTATGTTGTTAAACACAAAGAATACAGATTTTTTAATAACAAATATTTAATTTTTTTTTTTATTTTTTCTTTATATTTTATTATATGCTCTTTATTTTCGGACAATATTTTTTTAAGTTTTGAGAGTAGTCTCTTCTATTTTAGAGTAGGAATTTTTAGTTGTGTAATTTGGTATTTAATTGAAAAAGAAAAAAAAATATTAAATTATTTTTACTTTATTCTTATTTTATCTTTTTTAGCTTTAGTAATTGATGGCTATATTCAATTTTTTGTTGGTAAAAATATCCTTGGTTTACCAAGACACGAACATAGAATTTCATCTTTTTTTGGAAACGAGTATATCATGGGATCCTATTTGAGTAGGCTTTTTCCACTTTTATTTGCCTTTTTTTTAATAAAAAAAAAAGAAAAGTTTGAGAAATATTTAATTGCTATTACTTTTGTTTTAGTTGAAATATTAATTTACTTAAGTGGTGAAAGAGCTGCTTTTGCATTTCTTAATATTTCCACATTTTTTATAATTGTTTTAATTAAAGAGTACAAGAAATTAAGAATTCTATCCCTTTTATCTTCAATGATTCTAATCTTTTTATTAACAATGAGCAGCCAAACTCTCAAAGAAAGAATGATTATAAACCCAATTAAAAGTATGAATCTTGACAGTGAAAAAGGATTTCAAATTTTTTCAGTTTTTCACGATAGCAGTATAAAAACAGCTTATAAAATGTTTCTTGATAAACCAATTTCAGGCCATGGACCTAAAATGTTTAGAGTAAAATGCAAAAACACTGCTTATCAGATTGGCATAGCACCATGTACTACACATCCTCATAATTTTTATGTTCAATTACTTGCAGAAACTGGGGTAATTGGTGTGTGTTTTTTGTTTGGAATATTTATTTTAGTAATTTTTGTTGCATTCAAACAGATCAGATCAATAATAAATAATGATAAAAAAAGATTTATCAGTGATTATCAAGTATGTTTACTTGCAGCAGTTTTAATAACAGTTTGGCCTATTGCACCTAATGGTAATTTTTTTAATAATTGGTTAATGATTGTATATAGTTTACCAGTTGGTTTTTTACTTCATTCAATTTATGGAAAAAATAAAAGAATAGTAAGTATTGTTAAGTAGTCTTACAAATTAATTAAACTTTAATTTGATAATATAATATTTTAAAATATTTAAGTTACTATATATGAAAATTTGTATTACAGGTGCCACTGGATTTATAGGAAAAGCTCTATGTCAAAAATTAATAGAAAGAAATGATGTTCTTGCAATTGTTAGGAATTTAAATAATTCAGCTTTGAAAAAAGATAATAAATTAAAGCTCATAGAAATTAATGATATTAATGAAAATACTGATTTGAAAAGTCATTTTAAAGGTGTTGATTGTTTAATTCATTGCGCAGCAAAAGCTCATTCCATGAAGAAAGTTACACCAAAAGAAATAAAAGATTATCAAGACTATAATGTAAATCTCACCTATAATTTAGCAGAACAGGCTGCTTTAGCAAATATTAAGAGAATAATATTTATAAGCTCAGTAAAAGTTAATGGTGAAGAAACTAGAATTAATTCAAAGTTTAATCATGATGATGATCCTTTGCCAAAAGATCCATACGGTTTATCAAAATTAGAAGCAGAAAAAATATTAAGAAAAATTTCAGCCAGATATAACAAAATAGAATTTTGCATAATTCGCCCACCATTAGTTTATGGCCCTGGGGTTAAAGGAAATTTTTTGAATTTATTAAAATTAATATCAAAGGGCTTACCTTTACCTTTGGGTAAAATAAATAATTTAAGATCTTTAATAGGATTGGACAATTTAGTAGATTTAATAATTTGCTGTATTTCACATCCAAAAGCAAGAAATCAAGTTTTTTTAGCGTCAGATTGTGAAGATATTTCAACAACAGATTTAATTAATAAATTATCTAAACATATGAATAAATCGATAATAAACTTTCCCTTACCAGTTTTTTTAATTCGCTTAGCGGGTAAATTTTTTAATAAATCATCAGAGGTTGAAAAATTAGTAGGTTTTTTAAGGTTAGATGCCTCCCATACCCGTAATACTTTAGGCTGGGCGCCGCCTTATAATTTAGATTATGGATTATCACAAACTGTTAATTGGTTTTTAAAAAAAAATAATGATTAGATTTTTAGATATTATATTTTCTTTAATAGGCTTAATTATTTTTTCCCCATTATTTTTAATTTTGTATTTATTAATTTTTTTAGAAAATGGGAACCCTTTATTTTTTCAGAGGCGTGTTGGAAAAAACCTAAAGGTATTTGTTTTGGTAAAATTTAGAACAATGAAAATTGATACGCCTTCAAAAGGCACTCACTTGATAAAAAAATCTTCAATTACTTTTATTGGCTCAATTTTAAGAACTACAAAAATAGACGAGTTTCCTCAACTATGGAATATATTAAAAGGTGATCTAAGTTTAGTTGGTCCACGTCCATGTTTAGAAAACCAAAAAAAATTAATATCGGAAAGAAAAAAAAAAAAAATTTTCAAAATTCGACCAGGATTAACTGGACTAGCTCAAATAAAAGGAATTACAATGTCTACTCCAACCTTATTAGCAAAGACAGATTACGAGATGATGAAGAAAATGAATTTTTGGAAATATTTATATTATTTAATTCTAACGACAACATTGATTTTTAAATAAAATACATTATTATCTCATAAAAGTTGTTTATTTAATTTCTATATTTAAATAAATAAACTTTACATTTAAAAATATATCGAGTAAATAAACCTGCCTGGTGATTATTGCGAAAGTGTAATACCCGATCCCATTCCGAACTCGGAAGTCAAGCCTTTCAGCGCCAATGATACTTTGTCTTAAGACATGGAAAAGTAGGACATTGCCAGGCATGTTTCTATAATGAAAAATCTCATAATTGTTACTGGTGGAACAGGATTTGTAGGGTCAAATTTAATTGAACTTTTAATAAAAAAAACTGCTTATAAAATTATTTCTATTGATAATTACTCTACTGGTCTAAAAAAAAATCATATTAAAAATAAAAGAATTAAATATATCAAAGGAAATTCTGTTAATATAAACAAACTAATTACAAAAGAAAAAAAAAAAATTAAGGCACTCTTCCATTTTGGAGAATTTGCTCGAATATATCAAAGTTTTAAAAAATTTGATGAATGTTATCAATCTAACTCAATTGGTTCAAAAGCAGTGTTTAAATTTTGTCTTGATAATAAAATTAAACTTATTTATTCTGCAACTTCTGCAAGTTTAGGAAATAATGGAAATGATAAAAATCTTTCTCCATACGCATTCACAAAATCAAAAAATTTAGAACTATTGGAAAATTTAAAAAAATGGTTTAATTTTAAATTTGAAGTAATTTTCTTTTATAACGTATATGGACCGAAACAAATCAGTATTGGAGAAATGGCTACGGTCATAGGTATATTTGAGAAACAATACTTAAATAGAAAACCATTATCTATCGTTAAACCTGGTTCACAAACCAGAAGATTTACTCATATATCAGATACTGTAAGAGTATGTTATGAGGCATTTAAACTAAATAAGTGTAAATATTATAGTATTTCTAATAAAAACTCATACTCAATTATTGAGGTTGCTAAGATGTTTAATACTAAAATAACTTTTTTAAAGCCAAGACCTGGAGAAAGATATGCTTCAGCTTTGACTAAAATATCTTATAAAAATAGAATAATTCAAAAATATGGAAAATTACAATTGAAAGATTATATAAGTTCCTTTATTAAGTCTTGCTAAAAATGAAAATTAAAAGTTCACTAAAATCAATTAAAAAAAGAGATTTAAACTCTAAACTCGTAAGAAGAAGAGGAAGAGTTTATGTAATAAATAAAACAAATC
>MDTB01134664.1_pt1 | contig 15997 bp, 14 predicted proteins | sample 811161 | NCBI WGS metagenome assembly MDTB01 (sample SAMN05326650, study PRJNA326480) | marine metagenome | isolation source: seawater | place: Mediterranean Sea | collected 2009 | reverse complement strand
TAGAAAAGAATTTTCTGAAAATATGTTGATTGATAAGATTTTAGAAAATAAAAAAACAATTGAGGTAAATTAATTTCTAATTTATTAAAAAGCTATTATGAAGAGGTTAATTTTAATTTTAAAACAGAAAAATAAATAATTGATAGTAAAAATCTTAATGGATAAAAAATATTAAATTTACATTTTTTTTTTCCAATTTCTGCATAACTTTTTTCAACATCTAATGACAATTGTTGTTCATTCTTTCGATGACAAGCATATTTAATATTCAATGGTATTAACTTTTCAAAGTGTGCAAATCTTTTCCAAAGATCATAATCTCCCATTATTTTAAAATTTGAATTAATTCCATTTACTTTCATATATAATTTTTTTGAAAAAATAGTATTTTCCTGTTGTACAAATCCCCAAAAACAATCATTTGCAAAACCATACTTTAAAATCCATTGAGGATAAACAAGTGGAATATATATTTTTGGTTTTTCTTTATTTTTTGAAATAGCTATTTTACATATTACCCAATTATATTCTTTTTTATTAATTACTTTCATTAATCTTTCAACTGAACCATTATCTAAAAAAAAATCATCTGAATTTATCCAATAATAATATTCGCCAGTAGCTGACTTAAATCCTGTTTCTATAGCTTCATACATTGAATTGTCATTTTGAAAAATAATTTTTGAAACTTTATCTCTATATTTTTCTATTATTTCTCTAGATCCATCAGTAGAGCCACCGTCAATAATTATATATTCAATATTCTTATATGTTTGAATAAGGACACTATTGATTGTATTATCTAGGTATTTCCTACCATTAAATACTGGTGTTACTATTGTAATTTTTTTTTCCATAGAAATTTAATTCTTAAAATATATCTAATAAATCCCTTTATCAATATACACTCTGAAGTTATTTAATTAAATTTCATAAAAAATATTCTAAAATTTCTTCAATTGACTATTTCAATTTCAAATTTATAAACTTTTCAATTGAGTTATGTATATGATAAATCATATGATTTGTTAACCCATGGTGGCAAGCAATGAGAATACCATTTTTCATAACATCATCAGACTGTGGGTAACCATTTTTATTTTTTTTCATTTTAATTTTTTTAAACCCAGGCTGTTTTGTAATATTTCCAGTAAATACCACTCGAGTTTGTATATTTCTTTTTTCTAGATAAATTTGCATTTCGGTTCTTGTAAATGGACTTCCAGTTCTAATAGTCAAAGGATAAGCTAACCAGCCAGTTTTAGAATTATCGAGCTGCTTTGGTAAAATAAAATATTTTGAATATTTTTTAAAAAAATTATAATGAACATTAAAATTTTTTTGTCTTTTGCTAAGATTTTTTTTTAAATTTTTTAATTGAACCAGTCCAAAGGCAGCACCTAATTCTGAGGGTTCTAAATTATGTCCAATAGCTTCAAAAATAAATTTTTTATCGTATGGAATCCCACTTATTTTTACATTAAATCTATTTTCTATTCGTTCAGAATTTTCATCAAACAAAGAGGAGCTTCTACCCCACGATCTCAGAAGTTTAGCTTTTAAATAATGATTTTTATTATTGAAGCAAACCATGCCACCATTTCCTGCACAATTAATTATATGAGATCCATAAAAACTGGTTACACTAATATCGGTGTAACTTCCTGTAGATTTTCCTTTAAGGGTTGCTCCAAGTGTATCAGCCGAATCCTCTATAATTAAGATTTTTTTTTTTTTCAAAATAGAAAATATTTTTTTCCAATTAACTAAGTTTCCAAGAAGGTTAGGTGCGAGTATTGCTTTAGTTTTCTTTGTTATCAAAGATTTTATCTGACTTTCATCAATGCAGTATGATCCTTCTTTAACATCCGTAAAAACTGGAATTAGTCCATTTCTAACAATATAAGATACTGTTGTAGAAAAAGTTAATGCAGGAGTAATAATCTCACTGCCTTTAGGTAAATTGATAGCTTCCATAGCTAACATTAAAGCTGAAGATCCTGAGTTTACCATTAAACCATATTTCTTATTGAATAATTTTGAGACTTTTTTTTCAAAATTTAATACGTTTATCCCCATTTGAGTTGAATTCTTAAGAACATTTACAACTGACTTAATTTCATCTTTTCCATGAACACTTAATCCATAAGGAACCCTTGGATAATTTTTTTTTTTATTCATCAGTATTTTATTTAATTTTTGCAGTTAAAAATTGTATTATATTCTATAATTTAATTTATGTTTAAATCAATTGAAAATCATACACTTAATTTATATTAAGAATAACTTAAAAATTAATAAATTGAAAAGAGATTTAGAATTGATAAAAGTAAGTATTTTCATCTTTGCTTTATTTAAAGCAATTGCAACATTTTTAATTAAATGATGCTTAAAAATAAAAAAATATTATTTATGTTGGATTCAAATGAATTTCTGAATTATAACTAACCTAATTATGGACAACCTCCCATCAAACAGAAACTTTGGAATAGTTTTTTTTGTAGTTTTCCTTTTAATTGCAATTTATCCAATTATTAATAACGAAGATATTAGGTTATGGTCTCTAATAATTTCGTCTATTTTTTTAATTCTAGGATTAATAAATACAAAATTATTAACTCCATTAAATAAAATTTGGTTTAAATTTGGTTTATTACTTGGAAAAGTTATCTCACCTTTAATTATGAGTTTAATATTTTTTTTTGTAGTAACACCTATAGGATTACTTATGCGCCTTTTAGGAAAAGACTTGCTTAATCTAAAATTAAACAAAAATAGCACATACTGGGTTGAAAAAAATGGTCCTAAAAGTAAAATGAAAAATCAATTTTAAAAAATGAGTTTTATTAAAGAATTTTGGCAATTTTTAAAATTTAGAAAAAAGTATTGGTTATTTCCAATTATAATAGTGTTAATTATTTTTGGTGGATTAATTGTGCTCACGCAAGGATCTGCTGTTGCTCCTTTTATTTACACAATATTTTAGTGATTTCAATTTTAGGAATATCTGCTTTTTATCATGATAGTGCAGCATGTATTATTGTCGATGGAAAAATAATAGCAGCTGCACAAGAGGAGAGATTTACAAGAATAAAACATGACTCTAATTACCCTCATAATGCAGTAGAATTTGTCCTTAAATTTGCAAAATTAAAATTAAGTGAGGTTGATAATATAGTTTTTTTTGAAAAACCATTTTTAAAGTTTGAAAGACTTTTAGAAACATATGTTGCTTTAGCACCTAGAGGTTTTCAATCTTTTTCAAGAGCAATGCCTATTTGGATTAAAGAAAAATTATTTCAAAAAAATTTACTTTTAAATAAATTAAAAAATCATGACGAGTTGTATAATAAACAAAAGGATAATCTTTTTTTTTCAGATCACCATTTAAGTCATGCTGCTAGTGCTTTTTTTCCATCTCCATTTAATGAAGCCGTTGTAATTACAGCTGATGGTGTTGGGGAATGGGCCACTACCACTGTTGCGGTCGGAAAAAGTAATAAACTAGAGATTAAAAAAGAAATACATTTTCCCCATTCACTTGGTTTATTATATTCAGCTTTCACTTATTATACTGGATTTAAAGTTAACAGTGGAGAATATAAACTAATGGGTTTAGCACCTTATGGAAAACCCCACTATGTCGAAGAAATATTAAAAATAATAGATATCAAGGATGATGGCTCTTTCAGACTTGATCAGAGTTATTTTAATTATGCTACTGGTTTGACTATGACTAATTCAAAATTTAATAGTTTATTTGGTAGGAAGCCTAGAGATCCTAAATTAGAAAAAATTGATCAATTCCATATGGATATTGCAGCGTCAATTCAAAAAGTTACTGAGAATATTATGGTAAAATTAGCTTTATCGGCACAAAAAGAATATGATATTAAAAATTTGTGCTTAGCAGGTGGGGTTGCATTAAACTGCGTTGCAAATGGAAAAATTTTAAAAGAAAAAATCTTTGAAAATATATGGGTACAACCAGCAGCAGGGGATGCTGGTGGTGCTTTGGGAGCAGCTTTAGGTTTTTGGTATTTAGAGAAAAATAACGAGAGACACGTTGAACCTTTAGACAGCATGTCAGGATCCTATTTGGGTCCTGAATATTCTCAAAAGGAAATAGAAAAAGAATTAATCAGTTTAGGTGCTAAATTTGAAATATTAAGTGAAAATGACTTAATAGATAGAACAAGTCACGATATATCAGATGGAAAAGCTGTAGGTTGGTTCCAAGGCAGAATGGAATTTGGGCCTAGAGCACTTGGTGGAAGATCAATACTTGGTGACCCAAGATCATCAAGTATGCAGAAAAATCTAAATTTAAAAATAAAATATAGAGAAAGTTTTAGACCCTTTGCACCATCAATAATAGATACAGATTTAAATGAATGGTTTAATATTCATTCCCCTTCACCCTATATGCTAATGGTTTCAGATGTAAGAAAAGAAAAACGTGTAGCTACTTCAATTGCGAATGAAAAACTATTTGGTATTGAAAAACTTAATGTAAAAAGATCAGAAGTACCAGCAATTACTCATGTTGATTATTCTGCAAGAATACAAACGGTCCACAAGCATACAAACCCTATATATTTCAAATTATTAAAAAAATTTAAAGAAATAACAGGTTGCCCTATCTTAGTGAATACATCCTTTAATGTCAGAGGTGAACCGATAGTAAATTCTCCAACAGATGCTTTTAATTGTTTTATGGGAACGGAACTTGATAGGCTAATAATTGGAAATTGCTATCTGAATAAAAAAGAGCAAAATAAATCAAAAGTAAAAGATTATAAAAATAAATTTGAACTTGATTAAAAATAATTATTTAATGAAAATTAATATTTGAAATTCAAACTGTGATCTAATTAAATCTATTTATTTTATGAAAATAAAGAAAGCATTAATTACTGGGATAAGTGGCCAGGATGGAGCATACTTATCTAAATTACTTCTTGAAAAAAATTATAAAGTTTATGGAATAATAAGGTCCAAAAGTAAAAATACTCTCTGGAGATTAAAAAAATTAAAAATAAAAAACAAAATCAGTATATTAAATATAAATCTTAATAGTTATAAATCTGTATTAAAATTAATTAAAAAAGCAAAATTTGATGAAATCTATAATTTAGCATCTAGCTCCTCAGTTGCTGAGTCTTTCAAAAATCCAAAAAAATACTTAAAGAATAATACAGATATTGTTATAAATATTCTTGAGTCTATAAGATTGGTATCTAATAATACAAAATTTTTTCAAGTATCTTCCTCAGAAATGTATGGAAATAGTTTTCAAAAAAAAATTGAATTAAATTCAAAACCTAATCCAATAAATCCATATGCTGTATCTAAATTAAATTGTCAAAATATAACTCAAGTTTACAGACTAAATTATAAGATTTTTGCAGTTTGTGGAATTTGTTTTAATCATGAGTCTTCATTGAGAGATAAAAAATATGTAAGTAAAAAAATTATATCTTTTCTAAAAAATTTAAAAAAAGGAAAAAATTCTAAACTTACTCTTGGAAATATTTTGAAAAAAAGAGATTGGGGAAGTCCTATTGATTATGTAAATGCCTTTTGGCTATCATTACAACAAAAAAAACCACAAGATTATATAATGTGTACTGGTCAATTTTATTCTATTAAAAAATTTATTGAGATAGCCTCTAAATTTGTAAATATCAAAATTAAATGGAAAGGAAAATATCCAAATTTAATAGGCTATGATCAAAATCATAATGAGATAATTAAATGTACAAAAAAATTTGAGAGAGAATTTGATACAAATGGTTTTACCGGTAATTATGAACTAACTAAAAAAAAGCTTAAATGGAAATTAAAATATAATATTAGAGATATTATTGAAGAAATGTTTAAAAATTAATTTTCAGATTAATTTTCGAAGTAGTTTATAGTAAAAAATTTTTGTCTGATTTTTCATGCCGTATTTTTTAACGTAAATTTTTTTATCTTTTATAGCACTTTTTTTAAACTTTTTATTTTTTGAGACTTTAAGAATTACTTTAGAAAATTCTGAAATATTATTAGAGACTATAGGAGTACTAGATCTTTTATTATAATCTAATCCTTCTATGCCTTTGGTAGTACTAAGAACAACTGTACCCAACATAAGAGCTTCAATTATTTTAATTCTACTACCATAAGCCTCAAAAATCGGTACTGATAAGCATATACAAGATCTATAAAGGTCAATTAGTGTATTTTTTTGTATAACTCCAAGATTAATAACAAAGTTTTTATTTTGATAAACTTTAGGTCCTCCTGTAAGTACTAATTTTATACGATCATCATTTTCTATAACTTTCGGCATAATTTTTTTAATCAAAATATCTATTGCCTCTTTGTTTGGCGGATAATCATATGATCCTGCATAAAGTACAAACTTTGAAGGAAATATTTTTTTTGATATTTTTTTAATTTTATTTAAAAGAACCGCATTGGGAAATATATCAACTTTTTTATTATAATATTTTAATATTTTTTTTTTTTCTAAATTAGAGACTGCTGTAAAAACATCTATGCTATTGACTATTATGTTTTCTAAATATTTGGTCAGATTAGATATCAGAAATCCACTATTTTTTTTTCTTATTTCATATTCAATACTTTGACCTCTATACACCCTTATGACTTTTGGGATTAATAATTTAATAATTTTAAAGACTATGTACGAAAAGCCTATCCAACTTGCCCCCTCTATTATCAATATAGGCTTTGAGGAATTTTTTAAATAATTAAAAATTTTAATTATTAAAATAGGCAAAATAAGTAATTTAAAAAAAGAGTGTTTAAATAAAATTACTTCTGAAGATATATTTTTTTTATTTATTTTAATTTTATAATCTAGTATTTGAAAAAGTCTTTTTTCACCAGGATAACACTTAAAAAAACTGTAAGATACTACAGCTGATCCTGATTTAGCTGGATACACAGGGTAAAACCCTATTATTGCTGATTTAGTTTTCGGTCTTAGATTATTTTTTGATATCATTATTTTATTTTTTTATTGTAATTAAATTTTTTGTTAGAAAAAATAATAAAAGTGTTAACTAAAAATACTATATAATCTAAACTGAACATAGCGAAAGAACTTTCGGTTATTCCTCTAAATAAAATAAAAAAATTTATTAAAAGACAAGAAATAAAAAATGCTGACTCATTAAAGAGTTTTTCTTTTGTAAATATAAAATGTCTTAAAAAGGTTATAAAAAATTTTATATATATAACCAAAACAAAAATTACTGATATTATTCCACCTGAAGTCAATACATAAATGAATATATTGGAAGCTGATTGTTCTTGATAGGTAGTAGAGGTATATTTTACATTATATCTATCAGCCTGGGCACCATATCCTAAAAAAAAGACACTGTAATTTTTTAATGCAGTATTTAAATTATCAATCCAAATACACAATCGACCTGAACTTTCAAGATTTATATAATGTTCTTTGTCACAATAAAATGATTTTTTAAATAAAATAATTTTTATCTCACGGGCATCATTTTCTTTAATTTCTTTAGACTGAGAGTCATAATTTTCTTTAGACTGAGAATCATAAATTTCTTTAGACAGAGAGTCGTTTAAATTTTCTCTATCATTATTAAAATAATTATTAAATAAGTTTTCAATTAACAAATCTGATCTTTTTTTTGATATCAATTCCTGATCTGTTTTTTCATAATATAAAGTTAAAATATATTTATAAATATATTGACTATTACTGAAAATCATAATGAGCATAAAAAAAATAATTAATTTTTTTAAAATATTAAATTTAGAATAAAATATAACTAATAATGAAATAAAATAAAAAATAGTAGTTATCCTGGAGTCAAAAACTGAAATTACCCAAGCATATAAAAAACAAATACAAAAATTTAAATAAAAATAATTCTTTTTAAAGCATAATAAGCTCAAATGAGTAAGAAATAGAAAGAAAATCGCTCTTGCTACACCACTGGTTCGTGGCATTCCTTGGTCTAGTACAAAAGTATTAGGAGAAAGAAGAGTTGAATGATAAACATTTTTTATTTGAAAAATAACAGTTTCTTTAATTGTCATGAATGCAATTGATGTATAGAAACAAAATATAAATAATATTAAAATAAAAAAAATAATTTTAAGAAACCTCTCACCAAATAAATTATTACTCAAGTATAAATAAATTAACACATTCAAGTATGATATGCTCCACCAGATCCTATCAAAAAAAAAATCATTATTATTTACAAACAAACCTATAATTGAAATGGCAGTATAAAATAAAATACAAATACAAATTATATTTAAGTGGGCATTTCTATTTTCAAAATATTTTAAATTTTTTATATTTATTAAAAAATAAAAAACTAAAATAAAAAAAATAACTAAGGGTGCTAAAGCTCTTAAAAAATTTATAATTTCAAAAAATTTATAACTTTTAATATATAAGAGAGATGAATTGGTATTAATTGAAATAATAATTCCAACCCACATTAAATAAAATAATAATTTTTCGTATTGTTTATTTAACATTTTTTTTTTGAAAGAAATAAAATTGCTTATCATTAGAATCAAAGGATAATATATTAGAAAAGCTATTATTGAATGTGCTTATTGGAAAAATTATTGATTTTGAATATTTTCTCAAAGAATTTTTTTTTAAATTTTGAAAATAATCATAATTATTAATATTTTCAAATTTTTTTTGAAATGAAATTAATCTACTACCGAAGTTTTTGGTATAACTTAAAATTTTATTTCTAAAAGGTACAGGGACTTCTGATAATGATAAGTTGGCTATAAATAGAGAGTTTTTATAATTATATTTATTTAACAATACATCTAAATCATTAAGATTATTTATTAAAAAAATATTTGATTTAGATTTGATTGATAAACTCGAATCAATTTTTAATAAGCTTAAATAGTACCACTGAATTAAATTAACAGGTTTAGTATCAAAAATGATATATATACTATTTGGGTTAATTTTTTTGAATGTTCTTGCCATATTTCCGTAGCCTCCACCAAATTCAAAAACTAAATCAAATTTTCTCAAATTTTTTTTATAAAACTTTTTAAATTTATATAAATGATACGTTTGATGAATTCTGTTACCACTGCTTTTCGGATAAAGAAAATATCGAGGAGGAAAACCAGGGACATCCTCTTCTAAAATTTTCTTCCAAAAAAAAAAGTTTTTATCCTTAAAAATTTCAAGAAATTCTCTAAAAATAAATAATCTGTTATGAATAAAAAACATTTGCTGAATAAATCCAAAATTTAGAAAATAACGTATTTTTCCTGATAAAATTAATCTGTAAATTTTGTTACTAAATACTTTGTGAGTATTTGTTAAATTTTTACTATAATCCTTAATATTCGTAGCTTTATCTTCTAATTTTTTTTGAATGATAATCTCGTATTTATTTAGTTTAACTTCCTTAAAAAAAGGTCTGGAAAGTGAAGCTCTTAAAAATCTAATAAAATTTTTTAAAAACATAACCAACTTAATTTACTTATAATTTGTAAAATTAGCTTCTATAATTTTTTTTGCCAATAGTTCACCAAAAAATTTGTTTGCTTCTGGTAACATGTGTCCATCAAGTGGATAATGAGTTTTTTTTAGTTGAGCAATTTCCTCTGTTAAAGTTATACATTTAATTCTTATATTTTTACAAATTTTTAAAATTTCAGTATCAAAGGAAGTTCCTTTAATTTTCTGATTTTTTTTGATCAAATTAATTTGTATTTTTTGAGGAATTGTTAAGATAATCATTCTATTTTTAATATTATTTGGAAGATCATTAAAAAGTTTTTCAACTATTTTGTATTTTTTACTCCAAGAATTATTTATCTCATCTTCTATAAAGCCTGCACTATTCTGGGATCTTGATAAATAGATTAAATTATAAATTTTGTCGTATTTTAAAACGATACTTACAAAATATTTTAATGCAAACGAATTTTTAATCATATTACCTAAAGATATTATTAGATTGGAATTTGTATTTGTGACAGTAATGTTATCTGAATTAGTTTTTATATTTTCCTCTTTCAAATCAAATAAATCGTTTGGTGTTAAACCATAAATAATCAAATCATTTGAGGAGGAAATCTCTTCATCTTTTTTAATATTTTCTAAAACTTGTGAAATCTGATAACCATTAACACCTTTATTCACCTCTTTATACAGTATATTTGAAAATTTATTTATCGTCTGTACGCTAGTATATGGATATGTATATTTATAATTGCTTAAAGATCCAAAGGTGAAACTATCACCAACAAAAAAAATTTTTTTATTCCATTCTTTAATTCCTCCATCTTCCTTAATCCTATTGCCGAATTCATCTGTAATATAAATTATTTCATCTTCACTTTCAAAATATGTAACTACAGAATTACAATTTTTACCATTTATATATATTCTTTCATCGTTTACTTTTTCATAACAAGAATAATGTGCATTTTCTTTTGAGTATAAAAATTTTAAAAAAATTTCTAAAAATAAAATTAATAAAATAGAAATAGATATAATAGTAAGAATAGAAAAAATTTTGTTTTTCATCAATATTTAATAAACCAAAAATTATTTCCAAATTTTTTATTAAAATCACTATTTAATTTTCTATTTAAAAATAATTTAAAATCTATATTTTTTAAAATTTTTTTTTTATTATCAAATATACACACTTTATAACCTAAATTTTTCATTAATAAAAAAAACTTTTCAAATTCTTTATTATGTTTCTTTTCAATTTCAATCAAAAGTATCGGGTTGTTTTTTTTTAAAAATTTTTTCATACCTAGAATAATTTCATATTCATAACCCTCGGTATCAATTTTGATAAAATCTATTTTATTTAAAAATTTTTTTTTTTTGAAAATAAAATCAAATTTTTTTACAGCAATGACTTCCGAGGTAAAGTACTTTGATTTATTTTTTATTGAGGATAAAGCATACTCTATATCTGTATTTTTTTGTATAGGAGTAAAAATTTTTTTATTTTTAATACAATTACCTAGGGCATAGTTATTTAAAGAAACATTTTTTGGTAAATATTCTTTTGTGAGTTTAAATATTTTTTTTATAGGCTCAAATGCAATAACTTTTTTTGATATTTTTGAGAGTTCAATTGAATATGTTCCAACATTTGCTCCTATATCTAATGAATAATTAAAATTTAAATTTCTTAAATAATATATATCTTTTTCTGGTTGAGATAGATTTGGATACAATATTCTTCGGTATATAAAATTGAAATACTTATTTGATTTTAATGTTTTTTTTATCATTTAAGAAATTTAAATCTTATGATGCTTTTCAAATGAACATATAATAACTTAATATTTACAAGCAATAAACTTGTGTCTTAATTCAATATGTTGCAATAATCAAACACTATTAAACTGATACTATATCTCATCAAATAAAATAAGACTTATTAAAGGCTAATAGAAATTTTAAGAAAATTAAATAATGTTTCTAAAAATTAAAATTTAATTTGATTTGTTCAAATGAATATTTAAAAAATGATTATGAAAAATGTTTTAATTATAGAAGTAGAGCATCGAGGTCATCATTTTGTTTCCTATCTTAAAAATATTATTAAGGAATTACAAAATAAAAACATTAAGTGTTATCTAATAACAACCTCAGAAGCATTAAAATCAGTAGAATTTAAGTATTTCATCAGATCAATAAATAAAAATTTAAGAATATTTACTATTAGTAAAAAATTCAACATTATAAGAAACAGTAAATTATCAATATTTTTTTTTCAATTGATTATTTATTTTAAAATTAAATTTTTAGTAAAAAAATTAATTAAGAAAAAAATTCATATTGACTTAATTTATTTAAATACCTTAGATCATTTTGAAAAAATATTTTGCATATTTGGACCTTTTGTAAAAAAAATTCCAATAATATGTATACTTTTAAATATAAAATTTCACTTTCATGAAATTATACATAAAAAAAAATCGAAAATAACATGGATTTATACGTTTTTATTTAAAAGACTATTAAAATTTGAAAATATTAAAAAAGTGATAGTGCTTGATGAATTATTTATAAAATATTTAAAGAAAAAAAAATTTAATTATAAAAAAAAAATTTCGTTATTACCTGAATTTGGTGAAATTAAAAAAATTAAAAATAAATCAATATTAAGAGAGAAGTTTAAAATTCCAAAAAAAAATAAAGTTTTATTAATATATGGTGTTATTAACAAAATAAAAGGTATCAAAGAGGCTATTCATTCCCTTTTACTTAATAATCAAATAAAAAATTTGTCTATAATGGTTGTTGGAAAACAAGATTTAGAAATAAAAACTTTACTAAATTTAAAAAAAATAAAAATTTTAGTAAATAGCAGAAAGATTATAGTGATTGATAATTTTTTAGATGAAAAAATTGAACGAGAAATATTTACAGTTTCAGATTTTGGATGGGCTGGTTATGTTTATGGTTCTCAAAGTAGTAGTGGATTTTTAGTACATGCATGTTCAGCAGGTTTACCAATTATTTCTAATAATTTGAGTCTTACCTCTCATCATGTAAGAAAAAATAAACTTGGCATATGTATTGATCCTTTTAATTACAAAAAAACCAATAAAGCTATAGAAAATTTTATAAATATGAATGATTACAAAAAATATGTTAAAAATTGCATTAACTTTGCAAGAAAAAGAACCAAAAAAAAATTCTTATATAAACTCCTAAAAGAATTTAATGAGTAAAAATTATTTAATTATAAAATATTCAATATTAATTTTAAATTGCTCAGTTATTCCATTGTTAATTACAGGACCATTTCTAAGTGATTTAGCTGTGAGTCTCTCAGGAGTTTTGTTTTTAATTTATTGTGCTTTACAAAAAAAATGGAACTATTTTGATAATAGTTTTTTTAAATTATTTTTTATTTTTTATTTATATTATCTAGTTAGATCAATTGAGGCAGATGATATAACTAGAGTATTAACAAAACACTTTTTCTATATAAGACATGGAATTTTTGTAATTTCTACAATGTGGCTTATAAAAAATTTTTCAAATTATAAATTAAATTTCCTTTATATTTCAATACTTACCTTTTTTATATTATGCGTAGATGCAATATTTCAATTTTTCTACGGAGCAAATATACTTGGCTTTAAAAGTGGTATTTATTTAGGAAGGATAAGTGGTTTATTTGGTAATGAATATGTATTAGGAAGCTACATATCTCGACTAACTCCGTTGGTCTTAGGTTTACTTTATTTTTATTTTAAAGAAAAAAAAGTATTAATTATCTTTGTTTTTAGTTTATTTTATCTAACTGTTTTATTATCGGGTGAAAGAACATCGTTTGTTTTAATAAACTTGTTCTTAATTTATTTTTTTATTTTTGTTAAGGGTTATATAAAACACAAAATTTATTTGATTATTTTAATTTCTCTAGTGTCATTGGTTTCTCTAAACTTTGATAAAGAATTGAAGGGGAGAATGTTTGTTCATACATTAAATCAGCTGGGCATGGATAGCAAAAATTCTAAAATAAATATTTTTAGTGAAAGGCATGAGGATCATATTGCAGTAGCATTTAGAATGTTTAAAGATAATGTCTTTTTTGGTAAAGGACCTAAACTTTATCAAAAAGTTTGTTTAAATGAAAAATTTTATACTGAGACAGTTGGTGATAACAAGCCTATATGCCCTACTCATCCACATCATTTCTATTCTCAAATTTTAGCAGAAACTGGCTTAGCAGGTCTTTTTTTTGTATTTATAGTTATTTATAAAATCTTTTTTGTACTAGCTATTGAAATAAAATCTTTTTTTAGGACTAATAAAAGTATTTTAAATAATTATCAAATTATACTTTTGGGTTCAATTATAATAAATTTATTCCCACTTGTTCCATCAGGTAACATTTTTAATAATTGGATGTCAATTATTTATTTTATTCCTATAGGGTTTATTTTAGACTCATTTAATAAACAAAATGACAAGTAATTACATTTATATTGCATTTATCATATTAATAAATTTATTAATTTTTATAAATTTTAAAACTATAAAAAATAAAATTAAATTAATTGATGACCCCAAAAAAGAGATAAGAAAAATACACAAAAAACCAATTTCTCAAATTGGTGGCATATGGCTATTATTTAATTTATTTATAATGTTTTTATTCAGCAAAAATTTTGTTGAAATAAGAATTTTTAATGAACCCATAGATGATTTAAAAATATTTCACTCATTTTGGATTGGTCTTTTGTTTTTATTTTTAATTGGACTTGTTGACGATAAATTAAAAATTAAGACATCAATAAAATCAATGTTATTATTACTTTCCATTATTTTTGTTTTGTTAATAGACAAAAACTTGATTTTAAATACAATCAATTTATCTTTTTTAGAAAAGAGTTTTACTACAGGAACTCTATCATTTTTTTTTACGCTATTGGCTATTTTATTATTTATAAATGCAACAAATTTGTATGATGGTGTTGATTTACAACTCGGATTTTATTCATTGTTTTTAATCAGCTTTTTTTTATTTTTAAAATTATCATTTTATTTTTTTTTAACTTTATTTATTTTTATAATTTTTTATTTAATACTAAATTATAAAAAACTTATATTTTTTGGTGATAATGGGTCATACGTCATAGGTTTTCTATTTAGTTATTTATTTATTAAAAGTTATAATTATGAGGTAATAGATTATGCTGATCAAATATTTTTGATCATGATACTTCCTGGTGTAGATATGTTTAGGTTATTTATAATAAGAATATTCAGTAAAAAAAATCCATTTTATCCTGATCAGAACCATATTCATCATATGCTTCTAAATCGTGATAAAAATAATATTATTCAAGTAAACTTAATAACTTTATTTTTAGCTGTCTCACCACTAGTTATTTCTCTGTTATTCAATAGCAATATTCTTGGTTTGACTTTCTTTTTAATTATATACAGCTTAATTATTTATTTAAAAAAAAATTAATCAGATAAATATTTCTGCATAAATATTTTTTTTTTTTATACCATGTTGTTTTATTTTTTTTATATTTAAAAATAAATTTATTCTTTTGTAATTATCAATGATTTTTTTAATTTTTAAAAAGTTTTTTTTAGAGGCTCTATAGTCAATTAAAAATAAAGATTTTTTTTCAAATATATCAGAAGAAGTAATTGTATTTCTATTACATATAACAGCGCAACCTGATTCTAAACTATCGATTGTAAAAAAAGATAAAAAGTTAGCTTCCTCATTCATAGAAAATTTTGTTTTTTTTAAATAAGATCTTATTTTATTACGTTTAACAAAACCAATTTCTTTAACATTTTTTACATCACATCTATTTCCTGCAACTACGATTTTATATTTACACTTTGCTAAATATTCTATTACTTTTTTTTGAAATTGAGGATTATGTGTAGAATATTTTCTATAGTAAAAAAAAAAATCATAAATTTTTTTATTACTACTAATTTTTTTTTTTTTGATTGTCGTAACAATATAATTAAAAAAGGCTTTTTTTCTCATTTTTTTTGGAATTTGTGATTCAAGATTTTTGGTAGAGAATAGAACTAATTTTCTCTTAGATATTAATATATTTATAGAAATAAAACTGAAAAATGTTAAGATGTATTTTCTTATAAATTTATTTAAATCAGTTATTTTTTCATTATATCTTGTTCCAGTAATTGGACCTAGAATAGTTTTTGAAGGTAACATAAGAAAAATAAGGAAATTCCAAATAGGTAAAAAATTTATGTAACAAGTATCTTTACCCTGTAAATAATTTTTCCAAATTTTAACTATTCCAATGAATGGCGTAATGTAATTTCTATAAAAAGAGAAATTAATTTTTTGATGATAATTTTTTGGAGACTCTATTACACATCTATTTCCTGCAACTACGATTTTATATTTACACTTTGCTAAATATTCTATTACTTTTTTTTGAAATTGAGGATTAT
>MDTB01212100.1_pt1 | contig 15999 bp, 18 predicted proteins | sample 811161 | NCBI WGS metagenome assembly MDTB01 (sample SAMN05326650, study PRJNA326480) | marine metagenome | isolation source: seawater | place: Mediterranean Sea | collected 2009 | reverse complement strand
TAATTAATTGTTTAAAAATATTTAATGAAGTTTTAAAAAATTTAAGCCCTAATAAGAAAAGAATGTATCAATTAGCCGATACGGGATATATTACAGCAACAGATTTGGCAGACTATTTAGTTAAAAACCATTCAATGTCTTTTAGAAAGGCTTATCAAAAAACATCGGAAATAGTGAATTTTGCAGAAAAAAAGAAAAAAAATTTAAAAGAACTTACAGTTGAAGATCTTAAAAAAATAGAGCCAAAATTAACTAATGAAGTTTTGAAAGTTTTTGATTTAAAAAATTCAATAAATTCAAAAAAATCTTACGGAGGAACGTCTTTTGAAAACATCAAAAGAATGATAATGAAATATAAAAAAAGATAAATGATAAAAAAAATTTTTATACTACTGTTCCTAGCAATTATAATTTCTTCTTGTGGTAAAAAAGGAGACCCTGTTTATAAAGAAGAAAATCAAAATTCAAGAAAGATAAGCTTTCAAATGACTTTCTTTTCATGATTTATAAAAAAAATAAACTTACAATAGATCGATTTGATGTCAGTTCAATTGCGAAAAAATATAAAACCCCAATATACTGCTATTCTTTAAAAAAAATTAATGAAAATATACAAAATTTTAAAAAACATTTTAAAAGAATAAATCCATTAATTTGTTATGCTGTAAAGGCAAATTCCAATTTAAATATATTAAAAGAAATCAAAAGAAATAATTTTGGTGCAGATGTGGTGTCTGGTGGTGAATTAATGAAAGTGCTCAAAGCAGGAATTCAGCCAAAAAAAATTGTATTTTCAGGTGTGGGAAAAGTTAGTGAAGAAATTGAATATGCTGTTAACAAAAATATTCTTTTAATAAATGCAGAGTCTAAAAGTGAGATATTAGAAATAGAAAAAATTGCAAAAAAAAAGAAAAAAGTCGTTAATGTAGGAATTAGACTAAACCCTAATACTGATGCAAAAACTTTAAGACAAATTTCAACTGGTAAAAAAGAAAATAAGTTTGGTGTAGATCAAAAAATGTTTCTAAATTTGGTTAAAATAGTAAAAAAATCAAAAAATCTAAATTTAAAATGTTTAAGTGTACATATTGGAAGTCAAATACTTAATCACAAACCTTATCAAAATATGCTTAAAATAGTTAACAAAATTATAAAATTATCTAATTATAAATTTGAATATATAGATCTAGGAGGTGGCATGGGTATTGATTATGATCATGATAATTCTATTTTAGATTTTAAAAAATACTCTCTGGATATTGAAAAATTTCTTAAAATAAACAATTGTAAAATTATTTTTGAACCAGGGAGATCAATAATTGGTAATTCAGCAATTTTAATAACAAAAATTATATATATTAAAGAGGGATCTAAAAAAAATTTTATAATTTTAGATGCTGCAATGAATGATTTAATGAGACCAGCCCTTTATGGTGCAAAACACAAAATAATCCCACTAAAAAAAACAAATAAAAGATCAAAAAAAATTTATGAATTTGTTGGACCTATATGTGAGACTACTGATACGTTTGCAACAGTTAAAAATTTCCAAAAATTGAAAGAGAAAGATTATTTAATTATTTGTGATGTTGGAGCATATGGAATGTCATTAGCATCAAATTATAATGTTAGACCTAAGCCGTTAGAAATATTAGTCAAAAAATCAAAAATTAAAATTTTGGGTAAAAGACAAAGAATATCTGATTTAATGTAACATTGAAAATAATGTTAAGAAATTTAATCTTCTCTATAGTTTTCTTTTTAGGAATTATAGTTATATCTATTATCTTTTTACCAGCACTATTATTATCGCAAAATATAATTTTAAGTGGAGGTAAATTAATGGGACGATGGGCAAGCTACTGTTTAAAAACAATTCTATCAGTAAAAATTAAGATTTTGGGAAAAGAAAACATCATAACTAATGAAAAATTTTTTATTGCAGCATCTCATCAATCAATGTTTGAAACATTTTATCTACAAACAATTTTTAACGCTCCTGTATTTATTTTAAAAAGAGAACTGATGTTGATTCCGATTTTTGGTTGGTATTTAAAAAAGATAGGATCAATCTCTATAAAAAGACATAAAGTTACTAAAGATAATCTAAATTTTTTTGATGATATATCAAATACGATAAGCAAAACCCAAAGACCTTTAATAATTTTTCCTCAAGGGACTAGAGTTAAGCCGGATGAAAGACCACCCTTTAGAAAAGGCGTAGGTAGAATTTATGAAGAACTAAAAATTTCTTGTCAACCTGTCGCCATTAATTCTGGTTACGTCTGGCCGAAAAAAGGACCAAAAAAATCAAATAAGGAAATAATTGTATCTATATTACCAAAGATTAGTCCTGGAATGGATAAAAATGAATTTGTAAAAAACTTAGAAGAAAAAATTTATGCTGAATTAAATAATATTAATTAACCTTTCATTGGCATAACAACATAAATACTATCATAATCCGCCGGATCTTTAATTAATGCTGGAGATCCAGTATCATTAAAAAAAATTTCTATTTTTTCGCCATCTAACTGAGAGGCAACATCTAATAAATACCTGGAATTAAAACTTATTTCCAATTGATGATCAAATTTTACACTTAAAGTTTCGTTACCATCGCCACTATTTGTATTATTTACAGAAAGATTTAAAGCTTCTTTTGTCAAACTAAATTTAACTCCATCTTTTTTATCTAATGATACTGACGCAACACGATCAACTGATCCTAAAAAAAGTTTAAGATCAATTTCTAGTTTTTTTTGATTATTTTTTGGAACTACCTGAATGTAATTTGGAAACTTTCCATCAATTAATTTCGAAATTAAAATACTATTATCCAACTCAAATTTTATTTTTGATTTTATATTTGAAATTTTGACATCTCCATCATAACTATCCAATAATGAAACGAGTTGAAAAATTGTTTTTTTTGGTAATATAATAGGTTCAAAACTGATTTTTTTATCTAGTCTTATTTTTGAAATTGACATTCTATGACTGTCTGTAGCTACAGCAGTTAGATAATTTTTATCTTCAACTTCAGTCTGATGAAAATATATTCCACTTAAATAATGTCTTGTTTCATCATTTGAAACTGAAAATTTACATTTATTGAGGAGTTTTAATAAACTTTTGGAATTAATAGAAAATTCGTTATCGTTAAAACTTTCGTCAGTTAATGGAAACTCGGAGTGGCTAATACAATTAAGGTTAAAAATTGATTTTTCGGACTCTAATTGAAGCTTATTATTATCTGATAATGATAAGTTAATCTTTTTTCCTGACGAAAACTTTCTAACAATATCATACATAATTGATGAGGTAGTAGTTGTTTTGCCCTCTTCTATAACTTCAATATTTTTTATTTGATGTACGAATATTAAGTCAAGATCTGTTGCTGTTATAACTAATTTAGAATTTTTTGAATCTAGTAAAACATTAGACAATATTGGTAGCGTACTTCTTTTTTCAATTACACCCTGACAATAACTGAGGGCTTGCTGCAAATCTTGCTGATTGACGTTAAATTTCATTTTCTTTAGTATTATATAATATTTGATTCTTTAACTTATTAATGTTCTCTACCATCTCAGGATCTTTTTCTTTCAGCTTTTCTATCGTTTTAACTGAATGAATAATTGTAGTATGATCTCTATTTGAAAACTCCCTTCCAATTTCAGGTAGTGATTTTGAAGTTAAGATTTTAGTTAAATATATGGCCACTTGCCTTGGTCGAACTAAATATCTGGATCTTCTTGAAGATAACATCTCATTTTTACTTATCTTAAAGAATTTACATACAAGAGTTTGAATTAAATCAATTGTAATTTTATTTTCTGAAATATTAAGCAGGTCCTTCAATACAACTTTAGTCTCAGCTAAATTTGGTGTCTTATTGTAGATTCTTGAAAAAGAGATTATTCTATTAATTGCCCCAACTAGCTCTCTTATACTCCCAGTAATTTCTGTGCTTATATAATCTTTAATTTCTTTAGAAACATTAATTTGATCAGAATAAAGTTTGTTTAATTCCTCAGTTTTTTGTTCAATAATTTTTTTTCTTAACTCAAAATCTGGTTTTTGAATATCAACGACCAGACCTCCAGAAAATCTGGATTTGATTCTTTCTTGAATTCTAGATAATTTATTTGGTGCTCTGTCTGCTGAAACTATAATTTGTGATCCTTTATCTAACAAAGCATTGAAAGTATGAAAAAATTCCTCCTGCATTGCTTCTTTTCCAGTCATAAACTGAATATCATCTATTAGTAAAATATCTGTATTTCTAAAGTATTCTTTAAATTTAACCATATCATTTGATTTAATTGATTTAACAAATTGATACATAAATCTTTCTGCTGAGATAAACATTACTTTATTATTACTCTTAAGCTCTAAACCAATAGCATTTAATAAATGTGTTTTGCCCATTCCAACTCCACCATAAATATATAAAGGGTTATAGTGAGAAATGTTTTCTGACACTTTTATAGAGGCTTCATAAGCAAGTTTATTGCTAGATCCTGTCAAAAAATTATCAAATCTTTTATTTGCATCAATTCGATTATATTGAAGATAAGAGTCTTTCAAAAAAGATATATTCTTTTTATTTTCATAATTTTGAATAGCTACTTTTTTTTTATCTTCCTTATTAGTTTTTTGTTCAAATATTTTGAATTCAATTCGAATAATATCTTTTTTATAGCTTTTAATTATTTGTAAAATTTGATCCAAATATCTTGAAGTAATCCAGTCTCTTATAAACCTAGTGGGTACTGTCAATAAAACATAATTATTAAACTCCTCAGCAAAATCAATTTTTTTTAACCAACTCTCATAAGTCTCAGTGCCCAGTTTTTCAATCATTTTAGATTGAACTACACTCCAATCTAACGTTTGGTGCTTAAAATTTTTATTTGTTAACGAATTGTTCATTTTTTTGAGGAAAGTTCAGTTAGAACCATAATTCTTTTTTTGCAACAAATAATTTGGTGTTTTTAAAAATAAATGAAATCTATGATTGTGTTAAAATAAAAAACTTTAAAAATTCTTTGACAATAATTTTTTTTGTGTATCTTAATTTTAAAAATTATTATTAAGAGATTTTAATTAAATAAATTTACTAAATCTAAATATTGTGAATATGATTTTTGAAATCATACATGATGCGTATCTTCTAAGTTGATTCAACTTCAGGTGAAAAAATTATAATGAGGCTATTTTTTTAGTAATTCTTGAAACATTTCTTGAAGCATTCTGCTTCTTAATTATTCCAGTTTTTGCAATCTTCATTAGCTCAGAATTCAATTTAGGCAAGAATTTTAAAGCCTCGCCCTTTTTTTTTTCGTATATCAAAAGGGTCATCTTCTTCAGAGCATTTCTATATCTGCTTTTTCTTGCTTTATTTACTACTGTTTGTTTAGAAATTCTTCGGATCCTTTTTATTGCAGATTTTGTATTAGCCATATGCGCAGGGGTATAGCTTGTGGATTTATATCGGTCAATCAAATAATTATTTAATTTTGACATAGATTACAAAAAAAAGATGATCTATTAGTAATTATTTTTTTTACAATTTTTCCTTTGCAGTTAACTCTTTTACAATTCAAACCCTCCCTTTGATAAACTTTAAAGTTATCTTGAAATTTGCCTCGATGACCGTCTAAATTTTTAAAATCCCTTATACTTGAACCTCCTTTACGAATAGCATCTAAAAGAATTTTTTTTGAATTTTTAATAATTTTATCACAGTTTTTATTACTTAATAATCTTGCTTTTTTGCTTGGGTTTACTCTGCTCAAAAATAAAATTTCACTAGCATATATATTTCCTAATCCTGAAACAAATTTTTGGTCAATTAAAAGATTCTTAATACTTCTATTCTTGTTTTTTATAAATTTCTGAAAATATTTAAGATTAAATTTATTATCAAACGGCTCTGGTCCTAAATGTAAAAATTTTTTTTTTAATTCATCAATATTTTTAATTATTTGAAAAAAACCAAACCGTCTTGGGTCATTATAAACAATTTTAAAGTTATCAAAAATAATTTCTATGTGATTATGTTTTTTTGGTAAATATAGAGAACTATAAAAACTAAGGTTTGTTAAATTACCTCTATTTCTATTTTTAATTAAGTGAATAGTTCCTGACATTCCTAAATGAATCAAACAAAATTTATTATTTTCAAGATAAAATATTAAATACTTTGAGAATCTAGAAACTTTGTCTATTACTTTATTCTCCAAAATTTTTTCAAAATTATTGGGAATTTTAATTCTTAAATTCTTATTTCTAATAATTACTTTTTTAACCTTTTTTTGTCTAATATTTTTATCAAGCGATTGTCTAACAATTTCTACTTCTGGTAATTCTGGCATTTGATACTATATTGATAGTATAAAATTATTTATGCAACAATATCTTCAAAATAAAAAAGGGCTAGTTCAAAGTGTATTTGATCGTGTTTATGACAAATATGATCTAATGAACGATTTTATGTCTATAGGAGTTCATAGAATTTGGAAAAGAAATTTAATTAATATGATGAACCCATCTCCAAAAAACAATTTAATTGATGTTGCTTGTGGCACAGGTGACATTGCAAAGTTGTTTCTGAATAATACTAAAATTGACTCATCAATTACATGTGTTGATCCAAATACAAGTATGATCAACATAGGGAAAAAAAAATTACAAAAATATAAAAATATTAAATGGCTTACTGCTTCAGCAGAAAGATTGCCTGTTTTAAACAATTCTTACAATTTTTATAGTATAAGCTTCGGACTTAGAAATACAAAAAATATTGATAAAGCCCTATCAGAAGCATATAGAGTTCTAAAGCCAGGTGGCCAATTTTTATGTTTAGAATTTTCAAAAATACAAAATCCAAATTTGGATTTTCTTTATAAAAATTATTCAAAAATAATTCCTCTGATTGGTAATATTATTATTGGCGATAAAAAGCCCTATGATTATTTAATTAAGAGCATTGAGAACTTTGTAAGTCAACAAGAATTAATTTCTTTAATGGAAAAAAATAAATTTAAGAAATGTTCATATCGTAATCTGTCAGGTGGAATTGTGTCAATCCATAGAGGATGGAAATTTTAATGATTAAAAAATTAATTACTTTATTTAAGTTGGTTAGAAAAGTAGCAAAGTCTGACATATTGAAAATAACTTCAAAATTTCAAAAACCGCCATTAGCAATCAGTATTTTATTTAAAATTCTTGCTTTTTCTTTTTCAGAAAAAAAGGAGGAAAATATTAATAAAGATGAAGGGGAAAGATTATCAAGCTCTTTAGAATCTATGGGAACAACTTTTATCAAGCTTGGACAATTTCTTGCAACTAGGCCAGATATAATCGGTGATGAACTATCAAAAAAGTTGGAAAACTTACAAGATAGATTGCCTCCTTTTTCAATTCATCAAGCTAAAGAAATAATTAAAAAAGACCTAGGTGAAGATACCTTCAATACAATAATTGATATAAGTGAACCTGTAGCAGCAGCATCAATAGCTCAAGTTCATAAAGCACAAATTAACGACAATGGAACAATAAAAGATGTGGCTATTAAAATTTTAAGGCCAAACATAAAAAAAATTTTTAATGAAGAGATCGATGCAATTATGTTGTTTGCTTTTTTAGTTGAATCAATAATTAAAAAAACTAAAAGATTAAAACTTGTAGAAGTAGTTTTTTTGCTAAAAGAAATAACTAACTTAGAAATGGATCTAAGGTTTGAGGCTGCAGCCGCTAATGAATATGCAGAAAATACCAAAAATGATATAGGATTTAGAGTCCCTCAAATTTATTGGAATTTTACGAGCGAACAAGTAATGACGTTAGATTGGATTGATGGGGTCTCAATTAGAGAAACCGAAAAGCTTAAAAAACAAAATATTAATACAAATAAAATAGCCGAGGACATTATACAAAATTTTTTAAGACACGCTGTGAGAGATGGTTTTTTTCACGCAGATATGCATCAAGGAAATATTTTTATAGATACAAATGGTCAAATTGTACCTATTGATTTCGGAATAATGGGCCGATTGGATAAATTGAGCAAAAGGTTTTTAGCAGAAATCTTATTTGGATTTATTCAAAGAGATTATAAAAAAGTTGCAGAGGTGCATCTAATTGCGGGTTTGGTACCAAAAGAAGTGCCTATTGATGATTTGGCTCAAGCATTAAGATCGATTGGGGAGCCAATTTTTGGTCAAGCAGTTAAGGATATATCTGGAGGAAAACTTCTTAAACAACTTTTTGATGTGACTGAAAAATTTAATATGCAAACACAGCCTCAATTATTAATGTTGCAAAAAACAATGGTCGTTGTAGAGGGTGTGGCAAGAAAACTTAATCCTGAGACAAATATTTGGATCACATCAAAACCAGTTTTAGAAAACTGGTTAAGAGAAACAAAAGATCCTTTAAATAAAATTAATGAAACGCTTCAAAATACATCTGAGGTAATTAAGCGTTTACCTGAATTTCCTGAAATAATGGATAAAGCAAATCAAGCTTTAACCTATTTAGCGAGCGGACAAATACCTCAAAACTCAAGTTCATATACAGCTTTAAATAATAAGAAATCTGAAATGATTACTTTTAAAAATCAATCAATAATTGGAATTTTAGTTGTTGTAATTATAGGTCTATTAGTATTTTAATTCACCCAATGAAAAACTTAAAAGACAAAAAAATATTATTAGTTATTTGTGGAGGAATTGCTGCCTACAAAAGCCTAGAAACTATTAGAATTCTAAAAAAAAATAGATGTGAGATAAAAACAATCTTAACTAAAAGTGCAAAAGAATTTGTAACTCCATTATCAATTGCATCTTTATCACAAGGTAAAGTTTATGACGATTTATTTAGTGTAGAAAATGAGAGTGAAATGGACCATATTGCTTTATCAAGATGGTCAGATTTAATTTTAGTTGAACCTGCTACTGCTAATACAATTTCAAAACTTGCAAACGGATCGTCTGAAGACTTAGCTTCAACAGTTATTTTGGCATCTAACAAACCTATTTTTTTAGTTCCAGCAATGAATGTGAGAATGTGGGAACATCCATCTACTAAAGAAAATTTGAACATTTTAAAGAGTTATTCCTATAAAATAATTGGACCAGAAATTGGAGAGATGGCTTGTGGAGAATATGGTGAAGGAAAAATGACTGAACCAGTAGATATCATAAATGTAATTAATGATTATCTTTCAACTATCATTAAAAATAGAAATCTGAAAGCCCTGGTAACTGCAGGTCCAACTAGAGAGTACATAGATCCAATTAGATTTATTTCAAATAAATCTAGTGGTAAACAAGGTTATGAAATAGCCAAATCATTATCAAGAAATGGTTACCAAACAACTTTAATATCAGGTCCAACAAGCCTTAAAATAAACGAAGAAATCAAACTTATAAAAGTAGAAACAACAGAACAAATGTTTAAAGAAACACAAAAAAATTTACCAGTTGATGTAGCAATCTTTTCTGCTGCGGTTGCTGATTTTAAAGTTAATGAAAAGAATGATTTTAAAATAAAAAAGAAAGATAATTTAACTATTAAATTAGAGAAGAATGTGGATATCCTAAATTATGTTTCTAATCATAACTCAATGAGACCAAAATTAGTAGTAGGTTTTGCAGCTGAAACTAATAATTTGGAAATGAACGCCATTGAAAAACTGAAGAATAAAAATTGTGATATGATAATTGCTAATGATGTTTCAAATAAAGATTTAGGTTTTGACTCAGATTTTAATGAAGTAACTATTTTTTATAAAAACAATAAAAAAGAGAAATTATTTGCAAAAAATAAATCTCTTATATCAGAGGAGATAGTTGAAAGAGTTAATAATCAATTACATTAATGGTAAAAGTATTAATTAAGAAATTATCTCCAGAGGTGCAATTACCATCATACAAAACAGCAGGAGCGTCCGGAATGGACTTGAAGGCTTACTTAAAATCATCGGTAAAAATTAAACCTCAAACTTCTTTTTTAATACCTACTGGTTTATCAATGGCTTTTTCTAAAAATTATGAGATACAAATTAGACCGAGATCAGGTTTGGCAGCTAAGAATAACATAAGTGTATTAAATACACCAGGTACAATAGACAGCGACTATAGGGGGGAAATTAAAGTAATAGTTTATAATCATGGAAATGAAGATTTCCTTATAAACAATGGAGATAGAATAGCACAAATGATATTAACGCCTGTTGCTAAAATGGAGTTTGAAGAAACTAGTGATTTGCCTGAAACAACAAGAGGAGAGGGTGGATTTGGTTCAACAGGTAAATGAATTCAAAATTAAATAAAAATCAAATTGAGAGATTTTCAAGACAAATCATTTTAAAAAATATTGGTGCTTTAGGTCAAAAAAAAATTATTCAATCCAAAGTATTAATTATTGGCATGGGAGGTTTAGGCTGTCCTGTTGCTGAATTTTTAACAAGAGCAGGTGTGGGCTTTATAGGGGTAATTGACTCTGATAAAGTTGATTTATCAAATATTCATCGTCAAAGTCTTTATGATATTGGTGACATAAAAAAATCTAAAGTTATAGCTGCTAAAAAAAAATTGAAAAAAATTAATTCTAAGGTCAAAGTAAATTGTTACAAAATTAGATTAAATAAAAATAATTATAAGAAAATTATAAAAAAATATGATTATATCGTAGATGGTTCTGATAATTTTAAAACAAAATTTTTAATAAATGATTTTTGTAAAGTCTCTAAAAAATTTCTAGTAACTGGTGCTATCAGTAAATTTGATGGACATATATTTACTTTTGATTTTAGAAATAAAAATATTCCATGTATTAGAAGTTTCTTCCAAGATGAAAAAATTTCAGATGATATATTAAATTGTGAATATGAAGGGATTTTAGGGACAGTTGCAGGTATTATTGGTACTATACAAGCAAATGAAATTTTAAAAAAAATTTTAAATATTGGTAAAAATCTTAATGGTTATATTTTAATTATAGACTTGCTAAATTTAAGTTTTAGAAAGGTTAAATTAAATAAACTCAAAAATGTATAAAAAATTTAAAATAATTTTTTTTTCTTTATTTTTTTTTTCAATAGCTAGTGCAGAAAATATTTTTTTATCTTTAAAAAAAAATAAAGTTAACGTTAGATACGGCCCAAGTTTTGATTTTCCTATAAAATATATTTATAAAAAAAAAAATTTACCAATTAAACAAATAGATAAAAAAGAAAATTTTAGGAGAATTATTGACCATAAAAAAAATAGTGGATGGATACATGTTTCTCAACTAAAAAAAGTAAACTCGGTAATCTCAACAAGAGATAAAATCATGTTTAAAAACTCAACAATTTTTTCAAAACCCTTAGCCAAAATTAAAAAAGGTAGATTATTAAAGGTTCAAAGATGTGAGCAAGATTGGTGTAGGATAGAAACTGAAAAATTTAAAGGTTGGATTAATAAAAAGAATTTATGGGGTGGTATTAAATAAAATCTGATAATAAAGATTTAATTGAAATATCAGTAAGCTTTGTGGTATGTGAGTACTCTTTATGATCAATTCCTATTTCTATTTCTTGACTATTTTTAAATTTCTTAATTTGGTCGTCAGTGAATCTAAAATGTATAAATTGAACTGAAGATGCTTTTCCTTGGGAAGAGGTTCTATCAACATCTTCCTCTGGAACAGCTTTAATTTTTTCTCCATCAACCTTCATAAAAACTTGCTCTTCAATACCACCAACTGTAGCGAGAAAAGACGCTCTTGAAACTGGATTATCTATTTCGAACATTAAGGTTGCTGTTAATTCTTTACCGTTTGGAATTAAAGGATTGTAAGCAACAAGTTCATCATTTAACTGCTCATCACCGCCTTTTTCAATGTAGAGCATTTCCTGGACCTGGGCCAACATAGTTTCATAACTTTCAAAATAAAAGGTAGCATAAGGTCCTAAAGAGATTCTTCGATTTTTTTTAAATTCAAGAATATTTTTTCTAAGTTCTTTTCTTTGCTTTGTATAAATATCTAAAGGCATAATATCCTCTTTTTGAATTTCTCTTTTTTCTTTTGGCATCATCATAATCTATAACTTTTTGCAATTAATTCGATGGGATGTACTGCCTCATCATTTGAAATATTCGTATCTGACTCTAACTGTTTTAAATGCTTACCTGCCAATGGACAGTCTGATGCCATATATTTATTTTTTTTTGTTTTAATCTGTCTTGCCGCAGGTCTTCCAACCTTTCTTGCTAAATCGTGTGTATCTTTCATCACACCAAAGGTTCCGCCATGACCAGCACATCTTTCAACAACATCTATTTTAGCGTTAGGTATCAATTTTAACATATCTCTAGCTTTTATCCCCATATTTTGAGCCCTAGCATGGCATGCATGATGAACTGTAACTCCACCATCAATTTCATGTAGTCCGTCTGCTAGTCCTTCTTTTTTAGATATGTCTACTATATACTCATCAATATCCATTACATTTGTTGATAGTTTTCTCACATTTTCATCATTTGGTAGTAATAATGGCCATTCAAATTTTAACATAAGACCACAACTAGCTGTAAGAGTAATTACTTTATATCCTTTATCAACCCACTCTAATAAATCTTTAGAAACTTTTTTTGCTTGATCAACAACTTTCGGTAAATCTGCTTGCTCTAGAAATGGCATTCCACAGCAACCTGGATATGCTTCTTGAACCTCAACACCATTTTTATTTAGAACCTTAAGAGCTGCAATACCTGTGTTTTTTTTATTAAAATTTACAAAACAAGTGGTATAAATCACTGCTTTTCTATTTGTATTTTTTTCTTCGTAGTTAACTGAATCCTTATTTTTTCTAAAAAAATTGGAAAAAGTTTCAGAATTATATTTTGGCAATTCAGCTCTTAAGTCAATACCAGCAATCATTTCTAAAAACTTTCTAAAAAATTTATTTTTTATATTTGAGACCCAATTAATTAATTTTGAGAACATAACACCAATTTTTGAATTTCTATCAATTTCTGCTAATTGTCTTGGTATAGACGGAAGTTGACCTAATTTTTTTTGAGCAGTTCTATATCTCAACATTAGGTGAGGGAAGTCCAAATCAAAATCGTGAGGTGGCACATATGGGCATTTCGTCATAAAACACATATCACATAACGTGCATGCGTCTACAACTGGTGCAAATTGATTACTAGATAGACTTTCTACATCTTCATTTTTAGACTCATCAATCATATCAAAAAGTTTAGGAAATGAGTCACAAAGATTAAAACATCTCCGACATCCATGACAAATATCAAAGACTCTTCTCATCTCTGAGTCTAATTTTTGAGGATTCAAAAAATCAGGATGTTCAAAGTCAATCGGATGACGTATGGGTGCCTCTGTACTACCTTCTTTTCTCATTGTAGAATTATAACTTATTTGAATTTTAGTGGGTGATAGACACCCACTAAATAGTGTTAATTAGCTGATTGACTCTAAAGTTTTTTGAAATTTACCAGCATGTGATTTTTCAGCTTTTGCTAATGTTTCAAACCAATCTGCAATTTCCTCGAAACCTTCTTCTCTAGCTGTTTTTGCCATACCTGGATACATGTCTGTATATTCATGTGTTTCACCTTGTACAGCTGAAGCTAAATTTGCTTTAGTTTCACCAATTGGCAAACCGGTAGCTGGATCACCTACTTCTTCTAAATACTCGAGATGTCCATGTGCGTGCCCTGTTTCACCTTCAGCAGTTGATCTGAATACGGTTGCAACATCGTTATATCCTTCAATATCTGCTTTTTGAGCAAAATAAAGGTATCTTCTGTTTGCTTGACTTTCACCTGCAAACGCAGCTTCTAGATTTTCTTTGGTTTTAGTTCCTTTTAATGACATTTTGATCTCCTTGATTAATATTACTAATATATAATCATTCTAAATTTCTTGTCAATAGTTTAGAATAATTATAATGTAGTTTTTAAGTTATTGAAATTATTGTATTATTTTTGATTTTGATTATCACTCGCAACTTTAATTAAAACCTCTACTGAATTTATTTTTTTTCCAGTTAAATTATTTTTAATATTAACTTTATCAATATCATCGTTGCTACAATCAATTAATTCGTTTGTATCTTCATCAAAAAAATGATGGTGATTAGTCGTATTTGTATCAAAATAACTTTTATCACTATTAATAGAAATTTCTTTCAAATACCCCTTGTCCCTAAAAGCATGAACTGTATTGTAAACTGTAGCTAAAGAAATCTTTTCATTTAGCTCATCTGAAATACTTCTTGCAAGATCATTGATAGTAAAATGAAAAGTTTTTTCTCTATTAAATAAAACTTCACAAATTTTTAGTCTTTGTTTTGTTGGTCTTAGGCCCAAAGATCTTAGTTTATCAGCAAAATTAATATCTTTTTTCATTGTTTTTTATAATAATTCTAAACTATATCTATATTATAATTTAAAAAAATCAAGTATTAAGAGTGTTCGAATTTTATGAAAAAAAACTCTTACTCATATGATGAATTAATAAACTGTGGAAATGGCGGCCTTTTTGGCCCTGGAAATGCAAAATTACCCCTTCCTCCAATGCTTATGTTTGATAGAATTACAGATATTAATGAAAATAAAGGAACTTTTAACAAAGGCTCACTAAAAGCTGAACTGGATATTAAAAAAGACCTTTGGTTTTTTGATTGTCATTTTAAAAAAGACCCTGTCATGCCAGGTTGTCTTGGTCTTGATGCTATGTGGCAGTTAGTGGGGTTTTATTTAGGCTGGATTGGAAACCCTGGAAAAGGAAGGGCTTTAGGAGTTGGAACTGTTAAATTTACAGGAGAAGTTTTACAAAACGTTAAATTAGTAACATATAGAATTGATATGAAAAAAATTATGTCTCCAGGTGGAACAACTGTGGGTTTAGCAAATGGAATAGTTTTAGCGGATAATAAAAAGATATATTCAGCTGATAGTTTAAAAGTAGGATTATTTAAATAAATGAGAAGAGTGGTAATTACAGGCCTCGGGGTTGTTTCTTGTTTGGGAAATAACCAAGAAGAAGTTCATCAATCACTATTAAATTCAAATTCAGGAATTTCTTTTTGTGAAGAATATAAAGAGCATAATCTTAAAAGCCATGTTCATGGTAAGCCAAATATTAAACTTGAAGATCATATTGATAGGAAAACAATCCGATTTATGGGTTCAGGATCGGCTTACAATTATATAGCAATGAGGGAAGCTGTCCAAGACTCGGGATTAGAAGATAAAGAAGTAAGCAATTTTAAAACTGGAATTGTTATGGGTTCGGGTGGACCTTCAATTGAAAATGTAATTTTAGCAGCAGACAAGACTAGGGCAAAAACTCCAAAACTAATGGGACCATTCGTAGTTCCAAGGACTATGGCTAGCACAGCTTCAGCAACACTAGCAGTGCCTTTCAAAATTAAAGGTACAAATTATACAATGAGCTCAGCTTGTGCTACAAGCGGTCACTGTATTGGAAATTCAATGGAATTGATACAAATGGGCAAACAAGATATTGTTTTTGCAGGTGGTAGTGAAGAAATTCATTGGGCTATGACAGCAATGTTTGATGCTATGACTGCCTTATCTTCAAAATACAATGATACTCCCAAAACAGCTTCAAGAGCTTACGATAAAACTAGAGATGGTTTTGTTATCGCAGGTGGTGGTGGTGTTTTAGTTCTTGAAGAATACGAGCATGCTAAGGCTAGAGGAGCTAAAATATATGCAGAATTGACAGGATACGGGGCAACTTCAGACGGATATGATATGGTAGCACCATCAGGTGAAGGAGCTGTAAGATGTATGAAAATGGCAATGGCAACAACTAAAAATAAAATTGATTATATAAATACTCATGGGACATCTACACCAGTAGGAGATATTACAGAGTTAAATGCTGTTAAAGAAACTTTCGGTGAAAACATTCCAAAAATTAGTTCTACTAAGTCTTTAT
>MDTB01123555.1_pt1 | contig 15999 bp, 20 predicted proteins | sample 811161 | NCBI WGS metagenome assembly MDTB01 (sample SAMN05326650, study PRJNA326480) | marine metagenome | isolation source: seawater | place: Mediterranean Sea | collected 2009 | reverse complement strand
TTTGGCCTCTACCAGATTTTTTATCAGGTGCAGTTACTACTGCTTGAATATTAAATTTATTCGAAATTAAATTATCTAGATTTATCGTAGCAAAAACCGGAGTACCCATAAAAATAATTTTTAATCCTCTCATTTATATAAATTTTTTATGTGCATCTTAATATTTTTAATTCTATTTTCAACACTTTCATTTTCCAACTGAATAATAGTCATATTAAAAAGAATGTAAATCTTTTTAATTTCATCAAAAATTTTAATCGACTCATCAAAGCTTTCATATCTGCAATCATCTTTTTTATAAATTTCTTTCCATGGTGGAAGTAAAAAAACTAAATCATACTTGAAGTTTCTACATTTATCGATTAATTCTATATCAAATTTTGTTCCTACAAAGTTTAAATAAGCTAAACTTTCATGAATTCCTCTGTCAAAAAAAGTTAACTTTTTATTATCATTTTTTTTGAATTGAATTATTCTTAGATCAATCAGTTTTTTTGTAAAAGCTATAGGATTTTCTAAAAAAAGTTGATCGGTTCCATTTTTTTTTCCCTCAGTTGTGATTGATCTAACTACTTCATCTACACAATTATATTTTAGCATTTTTAATTTTTTAATGAGGGTTGTTTTTCCAGAACCAGGCCCACCTGTTATCAAAATTTTTTTGTTTTTGGACATTTAATCAAATTTATAAATTAATAAACCCTATTTATAATATCTTTGGAATGATGAAAAATAGTACTAATTCTTTTTATACTCGACTTGAAGAACAATTAAATGAATCCTCAAATTGGCCAACAATTTACAAGTTTAAATTTATATTAAAATCAAATTCAAAAAATATTAATAAATTGAAAAAATTTTTCAGTGATCTTAATCCTAAAATTGAGTCTAAACTTTCATCCTCAAATAATTTTACAAGCATAACGGTCACTGCAAAAATGAAATCTGCAAGCCTAATAATTGAAAAATATAAATTAGCCTCTGAAATTGAAGGAATTATCTCATTATGATTAATAATTTATTAAATTTGTAATTCCTAATTAATAATTACCAAAGTTTTGATAGAAAATTTAGAATATAATACTGAGAGAACTAAACTTATTATTCCGGAATATGGAAGACATATTCATAAAATGATAGATCAGGCTTTGGCTTGCAATGATAAAGTTGAAAGAAATAATATGGCTAAAGCTATCATTGGAGTTATGGGTAATTTGAATCCTCATTTAAGAGATGTTCCTGATTTCCAACATAAATTATGGGATCAATTATTTATAATGTCTGACTTTTCTTTAGACGTTGATTCTCCATACCCCAAACCTCTTCAGGAAGTCTTTTCTCAAAGACCAGAAAAACTTAATTATCCACAAAACTTTCCTAAATATCGTTTTTATGGAAATAACATCAAAAGAATGATTGATGTTGCAATTGGATGGGAAGAGGGTGATATGAAGAAACAATTAATTTATGTAATAGCTAATCACATGAAAAAATGTTTCTTAAATTGGAATAAAGATACAGTTGAAGACGAAGTTATTTTTAATCATTTATCAGAACTATCTGATGGAAAACTTATTTTAGATCCCGCTTTAAAGCCTCTTTCAGACTCCCAAAATCTTATAAAATTAACGAACAAGAAATTTTCGAAGAATAACTCGAAAAATAAAAAGTCGTACAGAAATTTCAAGAAAAGAAATAATAATAATTAATTATAGATGGGTACTTTTTCAATTGAAGGTGGACATAAGCTAAAAGGAAGCATATATCCACAAGGTGCCAAAAATGAAGCATTACAAGTAATATGTGCTGCTCTTCTAACAAAAGATGAAGTCATAATAAATAATATTCCAGAAATAATTGATGTAATCAATTTAATAGATTTACTTTCATCTTTAGGTGTAAAAGTCTCTAGAATCTCAAAAAATAAATATTCATTTAAATCTGATAATATTAATTTAAATTTTTTGCTTTCAAAATCTTTTAAAGAAAAAGGATCAGGCTTAAGAGGCTCTATAATGATAATAGGCCCACTGTTAACAAGATTTGGTAAGGCATATATTCCAAGGCCAGGTGGAGATAAAATAGGAAGAAGACGTTTAGACACTCACTTTTTAGGTTTAATTGAACTAGGGGCTAACTTCAAATATGATAGGGAAGAGCATTTTTATGGTGTTGAAGCAAAAAAACTTAAAGGAAAGAAAATTCTTTTAGATCAAGCCTCTGTTACAGGTACTGCAAATATTATTATGGCCGCAGTGCTTGCTAACGGAACCACAGAGATATACAATGCTGCATGTGAACCATACATTCAGCAACTATGTAAAATGCTAATTTCTATGGGGGCAAAAATTCAGGGTTTAGGTTCAAATTTACTAACTATTAAAGGTGTCAATTCATTAAATGGATGTAATCATGAAATTTTGCCTGATATGATTGAAATTGGAAGCTGGATTGGTATGGCAGCTATGACAAAAAGTAGTTTGATAATTAAAAATGTTTGTTGGGATAGCTTAGGTCAAATACCAAAAGTATTTGAAAAATTAGGAATTAAATTGATAAAAAAAGATGATGATATTTATATTCCTGAACATAAAGGATATGAAATTCAAAATTATATTGATGGATCTGTTTTAACAATTTCTGATGCACCTTGGCCTGGGTTTACACCAGATTTATTAAGTATTGTTTTAGTTGTTGCAACACAAGCGAAAGGAAGTGTTTTAATCCACCAAAAAATGTTTGAAAGTAGACTTTTCTTTGTTGATAAATTGATTGACATGGGAGCAAAAATTATATTATGCGATCCCCATAGAGCAAATGTTATTGGTCATGATTTTAAATCTCAGTTGAAAGCTACAACAATGGTCTCACCTGATATTAGAGCAGGGATTTCTTTATTGATAGCAGCTTTATCAGCTAAAGGCACCAGTATTATACATAACATTGAACAAATTGATAGGGGTTACGAAAATATTGAAGAAAGACTTCAGAAACTCGGTGCAAAAATCAAAAGAATTTAAATTCTTTTAGATATTTTATTTCCAGTTGATTTTTGCCTCGAACACTTAAATCTATAATCACCCTTCACCCTCATTTGTTGATGCTTTGTTTTTCTGCCTTGCACTCTTTTTCTCCATAGTTTAAAACTAGAATTTTTCAACTCTTTTCTCATTAAACTAATAACATCCTGCTCTTTTAAACCAAATTGGAATTTAATTGCTTCAAAAGGAGTTCTATCCTCCCAAGCCATTTCGATTATTCTATCAATTTGAGTTAAGTTAATTTTCATTATCTAATTTTTCAAGGAAAAAACCAGCATTTTCAAGTAATATTTCTTTTTTTGACTGATCCATTTTATCAAAACTGCTTACCAGCATTCTCATCCTTGGGTTTTTAAGAAAAAACTCTCTGTGTTTATCCATAAAATTCCAAAACAAACCGTCCCAAATTATGCTCCAGTTCCCTTTTTTATAGTCACTCATTTTACATATGTAGTTGCTACTACTGATATAAGGTTTTGTAGACATGATTCCTCCGTCAGCATATTGACTCATACCATATACATTTGGAACCATTACCCAATCATATGAGTCAATAAACATTTCCATGAACCAAACATAAACATCATCAGGATCAAACTCACAGAGTACCATAAAATTACCTAAAATCATTAGTCTTTCTATGTGATTTGCATATCCAGATTTTAAAACTTTTTTTATAGTGTCGTCAATTGGTTCAACACCTGTTGACCCATCATAGAACGATTTTGGTATTTTTCTAGAAAAACCCCAAAAGTTTTTTGTTCTTTCTTCGCTACCTTTAGAAAAATAAACTCCCCTTATAAATTCTCTCCAGCCGATAATTTGTCTTATAAAACCTTCTACAGAATTTATAGGAATATCTTTTTTCTTGTAAAATTCTAAAGATTTCTTTACTACATAATTTGGGTCTAATAAGCCTGAATTTATTAGAGGAGATAAAACACTGTGATTGATTACGGATTGGTCTTTTAATACGGCATCTTCATATATACCAAATTCATTGAACCTAGTTTTTAAAAAATTATCAAACCATATTTCTGAGGATTTAAAATCAGTTGGATAGTAATTTTTATTTATTTCCCCATAGTTAGTTGAAAAATTATTGGATACATATTTAACAGAGCTTTTAAAATTCTGACTTTTTTTTGGTTCTTTAATTACAGGTGTTTCTTTATTTTTTGGAAACTTTTCTCTGTTCATGTCATCATAGGTCCATTTTCCACCAGTTGGATTGCCGTCATCATCAAACAAAATATTATATTTTTTCCTCTGGTTTTTATAGAACGAGGTTTGAAAAAGTTTCTTTTTTTCTTTTTTGAAAAAAGGTTCAAGATCTTTTTTATCCGTAATGAAAAGTGGGTTACTATGGATAACCAACTCAATATTATTTTTTTTACAACCAGAAAATATTTTTTTTTCTAACCAATTATCCTCTGGATCGTAGATATTGATTTCTTTGAATTTTAATTTATCTAAAAAAAAACTTATTTCTGATTTTTCATCTTTTGAATCAATATAACTTACATCAAATCCTTTTTTCTCTAAAAAATTTTGATAATTTTTCATGGTATCTCTATGAAAAAATATTTTTTGTTTATGAAAATTAAATTGTTTGAAAAACAAGAACTCTTCTATTAAAAAAACAGGAACACTTTTTTTTAAAAGGACACTGTCTTTGAAGAGTTGGTTCGGAAAAATTAAAATTGCAGAATTCATTAAACTAAGGCCTTTTTATATGTTTCTAGACATCTATTTCTTGCAAATTTGTGTTCAACTATACTGCCAACATAATTATTGGATTCAAATTCTGGAACCCATTTTTTTATGTAATTTAAATTTTTGTCAAATTTTTTAATTTGTTCGTAAGGGTTAAAGATTCTAAAATAAGGAGATGCATCAACTCCACATCCGGCAACCCATTGCCAATTTCCAACGTTACTTGCTGTCTCATAATCAAAAAGTTTTTCCCTAAAGTATGCCTCACCAAGTCTCCAATCAATTAATAAGTGTTTACATAGAAAGCTTCCCACAAGCATCCTTACTCTGTTATGCATAAAACCTGTTTGATTTAATTCTCTCATGCCTGCATCAACCAAACCATAACCAGTTTTACCTTCACACCACATTTTAAATTCATCTTCATTATTAATCCATTCAATTCTGTCATATTTTGGTTTAAAACTGTATTGAACGGTTCTGGGAAAATGATACAAAATTTGTTGGAAAAATTCTCTCCAAATTAGCTCCTTTAGAAAGGTTATATTATCAGATGATCTAGCCAAATTAATTAGTTTCCTTGTGCTTAGTGTTCCAAATCTTAGATGAACACCAATTTTAGAGGTTCCATCAACTGCAGGAAAATTCCTAACATTTTCATAATTATCGATTATTTTTTTCGAAATATTGGTTTTTGGTGTAGGAATATTTGATTTAACAAAGCCCATTGAGGAGAAATCAAATTTATTATCATTTGCTACCAAATTTTGAGTAAGTGTTTCAGATGGATAAGTGGTTATTTTAGTTTTAGGCATATTAGAAAGCCATTTTCTAGAGTAAGGAGTGTATACTTTATAAGGAAGTCCATCATCTTTGACTATTTCAGATTTTTCGAATAAGACATGGTCTTTATATTCATTAAAAACAATCCCATTTTTTTTACACAAATTTTTGATGGTATTATCCCTTTTAATGGCATATGGGGTGTAATCTTTATTTAGATATATATTTTTGATTTCATGCTGGGCTATTAACTGATTAAAAACCTTTTCAGGTTTATCGTAAAATATTGAAATTGCTTTTTTGTTTTTAGATAAAATAAAATTTATTTCTTTTAGACTTTGATTTATGAATTCTACTCTATGGTCATTTTTATTGAGCTTTTCTAAAATGTTTTTATCGTAAATGAAAATAGGTAGTATATTTTTATTTTCTTTTAAAGCATAATATAGACCTTTATTATCGTCGAGCCTTAAGTCTCTTCTAAACCAAAAGATAGTTATGTCTTTCAAAATTATCTATTATTGATTGTAGACATTCCACCGTCCACACCTAAAACTTGACCTGTTATCCAAGATGATTTATTACTAAGTAAGAATGCAGTGGTATTTGCTATATCTTTTGGAGATCCAAACCTCTTGAGAGGATGTTTCTCACTAACTTTTTCCTTTTTTAGATCATTATTTAAAAATCTCTCGGCCATTGGTGTGTCTGTAAGTGAGGGAGCAATAACATTCACTCTCATGGTTGGTGCAAACTCTGCTGAAAGCGATTTAGCAAATCCCTCAATTGCTCCTTTTGCCGATGAAACACTGGTATGAAAAGGCATACCAACCTTTACAGCAACAGTGCTGAACAATACAACACTAGAATTTTCAGATTTCTTTAAATTTCCAATTACTTTTTGTAAAGTTCTTACCATTGCTAAAAAATTAACTTCTAAGTCTTCTCTAAAGGTATCGAGTTTAAGACTCTTAAATGGTCTTAAATTAATTGTTCCAGGGAAATAAACAAACCCATCGATAATTTCAGGTAAGTTATCCGTTGATAACTCATCCTTTGTAGTATCAAATTTTATGTAATTTACATCTAAACTTGTAAGATTTTCATCTGATCTGCAAGCAATATAAATATTATTATTTTCTTGCATTAACTTGATTGTTTCATGACCAATTCCAGTTGATCCTCCAATAAACAAAATATTCTTTTTCATAACTATATATTTCCAAATAATTCTATTAATTTATTCTCTCTATACTCAAAAATTTTTTTCAATTTACTCTTTATAAACAAAAAGTGTGCAAATTTTCCCAACGGCCCATAAGGAATTTTATAATCTACAATATCTTCCATCAATACACCTCCATTTATTTTTGTAAAAAAATGTTTGTGATGCCACAAAGAATATGGACCAAATCTTTGTTCATCAACAAAATATTTTTTGTTGACAACATGTGTAATTTCAGTTACCCATTTTAAGGAAACACCTAAAATTGGTGACACCTTGTACTGAATAATCTGTCCAGCAAATATTGATTTATCTGCTCCATTTAATATTCTAAAATTCATTTCGTTTGGTGTTATTTCTTTAAGATTTTTTGGATCACTAAAAAAACCCCAAGCTTTTTCAATGGATATTGGCAGTTTCTGACTTGTTTTAAGTTGATACAATATTTTAAATTTTGCCCAAAATTAGTTTTTTTAATTATCATTATTATTCTATTGAAATAGATTTAATAAATTTGGACATATAAAATACTTATTATGAAAAATTTTTTTGCTTTTTCCCTAGTTTTACTTTTAATACCCTTTTTTTCCTTTACTCAACTTCAAACCCCTGATGCTAGTCCCAGGGCGAAAGTTTCCCAAAAAGTTGGTTTAGTAGAGATAAGTTTGGATTATTCAAGACCATCAAAAAAAGGTAGAGTAATATATGGAGGTTTAGTTCCTTTTGATAAAATTTGGAGAACAGGTGCGAATAGTCCAACAACTATATCCTTCTCCGATGACATTAAAATCAACAATGAATTAATTAGTAAGGGTGAATATCATATGTATTCTGTTCCTAGTCAATCAAGTTTTGATTTGGTTATTTACGAAAAAACCGATGCATGGGGGTCTCTTTCAGGATTTGACGAATCTTTGATAAAGGCCAGATTAACAAGTGAGTTAAATGATTTACCTTTTTCAGTAGAAACATTTACAATTTCTATTGCAAATATTACAAATAGTGGATCCTCTCTTAATATTATTTGGGACAATAAAATAGCAGTTTTCACTATTGATGTTTTAACAAAAAATAAAATGACACAAAACATAAATACAGTTCTTTCTGAAAATCCAACAGCGAATGATTATCGCAAAGCAGCCGTTTACTATTATGAAGAAAATATTGATATAAAAATGGCAGTAAAATGGATTGACAAGGCATATAAAGATTCTGATGATCTTAAATATTGGCAACTTAGATATAAAGCATTAATCTATGAGAAAGCAGGAAAAATTAAAAAAGCTAGAGAGTATGCTAAATTGGGATATAACAAGGCCAAGACTAATAATATACCAGATGGTATTAATTCTTTGGAAATTATTGTAGCTAGACTTTCAAAAAATTAATTGGTTTTTTTGTCAAACAATTTATTTGTAGCTAGTGAAATGATAATTGTGCAAAAAGCACCGATAAAGTTTAGCCATAGATATCCAATATCTGCGAATCCATAGATCATAAATATCAATGTTTGTGATACGCATGCTGCCCAAAAAATATTGTTACCATTAATTTTTTTAATAAAAAAAGCAACTAAAAAAATTCCTAAAATTGTGCCATAAAAAATAGATCCAATAATATTTACTAATTGTATTAAATTTTCAAATAGAGTTCCAAAATTTGCAAACATAATTGCAATAATTCCCCACATCAATGTAAACCATTTGGAAGCGTTAACATAATGACGTTTGGATCTAATACTTTTTTGATTTCTTTTATATAAATCAATTACAGTGGTTGCTGCAAGTGCATTGAGTTCTGAAGCAGTTGATGACATTGCAGCACAAATTATTACTGCCAAAAGTAAACCAATTAGCCCCTTAGGTAAATAATTTAATATAAAGTGCACGAATATGTAATCTCTATCATTGACCTCTATATTGGCATTTTCTTTTTCAATCATACTCTTTGCTTTTTTTCTTAAAATATTTTCTTTAGCATGTGCTTCTTTAATTTTATTAATTAGTTCCGGATTTTGGGATTTTATATTTGAGTTTATGAAATCGAGTTGAAGTTTTCTTTTTTCTGAACTTAAGTCACTATAATTTTCAATTAGTTTTTTGTATTGAGTATTGTTTGTGTTTTCTATTATCTCCATGGCTTTAGGGTTAAAGTTAATCGGAGAGGGATTGAATTGAAAAAAAACGAAAACCATAACCCCAACTAATAGAATAAAAAATTGCATAGGAATTTTTAAAACTGCATTAAAAAGTAAACCTAGTTGACTTTCTCTAATAGATTTTCCTGACAAATATCTTTGAACTTGACTTTGATCGGTACCAAAATAGGAGAGTGCAAGAAAAAATCCACCCGTGATACCACTCCAAAAAGTATATCTTGTATTTATGTCAAATGAAAAATCTAAAACCTTCATTTTGTCTCCAATACCAGCAATGTTCAGGGCATTGGTAAAATTTAAGTTGCTAGGAAACGAGTCTATTATAATAAAAAATGCTGCGAACATACCAGCCATGATGACAAACATTTGTTGTTTTTGTGTTATACTTACAGCTTTAGTTCCTCCACTTACAGTATAAATAATAACAAGAAATCCGATAATTATATTAAGTGTTTTTAAATCCCAACCCAGTACAGTAGATAAAATTATTGAAGGTGCATATATGGTAATACCAGCAGCTAAGCCTCTTTGAATAAGAAAAAGAACAGCAGCTAAAGTCCTTGTTTTTAAATCAAATCTACTTTCTAAATATTCATAAGCAGTATATACTTTTAATTTGTGATAAATGGGTATAAAAACCATACATATTACAATGATAGCTAGAGGAAGGCCAAAGTAAAATTGGACAAAAGTCATCCCATCAGTAAAAGCTTGACCAGGTGTTGATAAAAATGTTATTGCACTAGCCTGAGTTGCCATAACTGAAAGTCCAATTGTCCACCAATTAGAAGAATTACCCCCTTTTAAGTATTCTTCTAAGTTTTTATTTGATCTGGTCTTTATGACACCATAGGAAACTATAAAAGCCAAAGTAAGGGAGAGTATTAGCCAATCTATTTCAGCCATAAATTAATTGTAAAAATTAGTAACAATGTAGAAAAATATAATATATGTTATATTAAATATTAAGATTAATGAGTACTTTTTATCCCACTTAAACATATGTTATTTTTTTAAAACTATATTCATTCTTTTCAACGTATTCATAAATAAATTTGTGGGAAAGCCCAGAACGTTATTATAACATCCTTCAATCTTTTCAATAGCGACATGGCCAATGTAGTCTTGTATTCCATAACTCCCTGCTCTATCTAAAACATCGTAATTTTTGATGTAATAATCAATTTCATAATCTTTCAGTTTGTTAAAGTAAACTTTAGTTTTTTGATTAACAACATTCTGAATATCTTTTCTTGATATGCAAATAGATGTATAAACACAATGTATATTTCCACTCAAGCTTTGCAATGTTTTTTTCGCGTCCCTTATGTTTTTGGGTTTACCAATTGCTTTATTATTAAACCATACTATTGTATCCGAAGAAATCAGTATTTGATTTTTTTTTAGTTTTTTTAAAAATGGAAATGATTTTTTTTTTGATAAATAATCAGTTATATCACTTTTTTCAAGATATTGAGGGTAATCTTCAATAGTATTTTGTTCAACAACTTTAAAATTAATATTTAAACTTTTTAGTAATTCTTGTCTTCTTTTGGAGGAAGATGCTAGTAAAACTTCATGGTTTTTTAAATATTGTTTATCAATCAAAGTTCAAAAATTTTGATTAAATTTTTCAATCTTCCATTTGTCTTGAACCCTTAAAGTTTGTTCAATAACGTCTCTGACGCAACCATGACCACCTTTTTTTAATGAAATATAATCAGAAATTTCTCTAATTTCTTGAGTTGCATCATAAGGACAGCATTTAAGTCCAACAACTTTCATGGGTGAAAAATCAGAGAGATCATCTCCCATAAATAATGTTTCTTCAAGCTTGAGATTATTGTTTTTAATGTATTTTTTTAACTCATTTAATTTATTGTTGGAGCCTAAAAAAATGTCCTTTATTCCAAGTTTTTTCAACCTTAATTCAATTCCTTTGTTCTTTGCACCTGAAATAATAGCAACTTTATAACCACATCCAATGGCATACTTAATAATTATGCCATCTTTTGTATTAAAATTTCTTGATTCTAATCCATTTGAATCAACCGATATCAAACCATTGGTTAGTACACCATCAATATCAAATACAAAATTTTTAATGTAATTAAGCTTTTGTTTGTAATTCATTTATTCAATTTTTTTATCATGAGAGATAAATTTTTATAAATTTCAAAATACTCAGAATTCTTCAATAAAGCTAAGTGTTTTTTTATTGTTTTGTAATCATTTCTTATGGCAGGTCCAGTTTGTGCATTTTTTGCTGATAAAAAATTAAGTTTTTTAGCAGTTTCATTCATAAGTGGAGTCAAAATATTTGGATCAATTTTTTCGTTTTTTAATAATTCTTCTGCGATTAGATTCATATAATTTGAGAAATTGTTACTAAAAACTGCAGAAATATGAACAAAAGATCTTTTTTTACTATCACATACACTAATAACATTGGATAATAATGAACTTATTTTTTTAATTTTTTTTAATGAAAAATCTGAATTACCCTCAATAAAAAGAGGAACCTCACTAAATATTATATCTCTCTTTTTACTAAATGTTTGTAAAGGATATATTACACCATAATTTGGATAATGTGAAAGCACCTCCAAGTCTGTTGATCCTGAAAAATGTATTATTAAACTTTTATTATTTACTTTTATTCTTTTTGATACATCCAAAATTGCATCATCACTGACGCACATAAAATAAAATTCAGCTTTACTTAATTTATCTAAATCGTTAGTGTATTTAATATGAGAAAATTCTTTTTCAGAATTTCCAATTTTCCTTCCACAAATCTGTAATAGTTTTAAATTTTTATTTTTTAAAATAGCCTTACAAATGTGATAAGATACGTTTCCAGTTCCAATAACTACAACCTTATACATTTTTCAAAAATACAAACTATAAAACAATGGTATTAAACTAATTTTTTTATTAGGTTTGCAAAAAAAAATGAAAAATAGAACTTTTACAATGATAAAGCCTGATGCTGTAGAGAATGGACACATTGGTGCAATTTTAGAGAAAATTAATGCAGCTGGATTTAAAATTGTTGCTATGAAATACACCAAATTAAGCATTGAAAAGGCAAAACAATTTTATGACATTCATAAAGAAAAACCATTTTTTGAAGAGTTGGTAAATTTTATGAGTAGAGGTCCAATTGTTGCTGCTATATTAGAAAAGGAAAATGCAGTAGATGAATTCAGAAAATTAATTGGCTCAACTAACCCAAGTGAAGCTGAGAAAGGAACAATTCGAAATTTATATGCTAGCTCAATGGGTGAAAATGCAGTGCATGGATCAGATAGCGATGAAAATGCTAAGCTCGAGGGTTTATTTCATTTTTCTGAAAAAGAAATTTTATCTTAAAATTATTTTTTTAACTACAGATTGTCCAAACTCTTCGTTAATTAAATCAATTATTTTTTCTTTTCCATAGCTTAGCTCTTGTCTTAATACAGAAGAAGATAAACTTACATATAAAGTTTTATTTTTTAAATTAATATCATACGTATAAGAATTCACATTTTTACCCATCGTTCTTTTCCAAAGACTTTGAACTTTAACATTGTCAAGACCTGAATTAAGAGAGTTTTTTTCAATAAATTTATTTAAAACAGCTTTTATACTTTTTGTATCATAATTTCTTTTCATAGCCTAAACATTTTAAATGAAGAATTTATTTCTTTAAGAATCTTTTCAGTTCTATTAGAATCTGTATCTGAAATAAATAATTGACCAAATTCTTCATTATTTACTAACTTGATTAATTCTTTTACTCTATTGTTATCTAATTTGTCAAAAATATCATCGAGCAATAAAATCGGAGCAGAATTTGATTCAATTTTCAAATAATCAAACTGAGCTAATTTTAGAGCGATCAAAAATGTTTTTTGTTGACCTTGACTTCCATATTTTTTGATAGGATATTCATCAATCTTAAAAATCATATCGTCTTTATGTATCCCACATGATGTATATTGAAGTATTCTATCTTTTTCAGTACTATTGTTTAATAGATTATCTAATGATTCAAAATGAAGTTGACTTTCATAAGATATATTAACGGTTTCTTTATTGTCACTAATAGAGCTATATCGGCTTTTAAAAACAGGAACAAAATTTTTAAAAAAATCTTTTCTTAGTTTAAAAATGGGTATACTTAGGTCAAACAATTGTTTGTTGTAAACATTTAGAATTTTGAAATCGAAATTATTATTTTTTTTAAAATATTTTAGTAATGCATTTCTTTGAAATAAAATTTTTTGGTAGCTAATTAAATCATTTAAATAATTCTTATTGTTTTGGGATATTATATTATCAATAAATTTTCTTCTATTAGCGCTGCCCTCCTGAATTAAATCTCTATCGTAAGGAGAGATCATCACAATTGGAATTAAACCTATATGATCTGAAAATTTTTTATATTTTTTTCCATTTCTTTTAATAGTTTTTTTTTGTCCTCTTTTTAAACTAGAAACAATATTTTCTGTTTTATTACCTTTTTTAAAATTACCATCAATTACCATAAATTCAGAATTATGGTTAATTGATTGAGAAATAATTGAACTGAAATAACTTTTGGTCATAGCTAGATGATATATTGAATCAAGTATGTTGGTTTTTCCGATTCCGTTATCACCTACCAAACAATTTATATTGTTGTCAAAATCAAATGATTTATTTTGAACATTTTTAAAATTTATTAAAGAAAGCTTTTTTAATATTAAAGAATCCATTATTTAAAAGTGGGATTTTAGTGATTTAATCTGCAAAATATAAAATAATTAGTTTTTTCTTCTTGAACATTGGAATAAAATTTTATTTTTACGCCATTATTTATTAGAATATGGCTACTTACAGAAAAAAAAGCATAAAATCTAGATCTAAAAATACTGGCTCAGCTGCAGTTGAAAGCACAACTGCTGAAGTTTTTGATTCACTGGATGTTGGAGCCTCAAAAACAGAGCTATTAGTTTCAAAATATCAAAACCTTATTATTGTTTTTGTTCTTGTTGCTGTATTTGGAGTTTTAGGTTATTTAGGATATCAAAACTTTATTCTTCAACCAAAATCTAATGAAGCGAATAATGAACTTTTCACTGCTCAAAATTATTTTAATTTGGCTCTAACTAATAATGATAATAAAGATTCATTATTTAACTTATCTCTAAATGGATCTGAGGGTAAATATGGATTTTTAGATATTATTGAAAATTATTCAGGAACAAATGCTTCTAACTTATCATATTATTCAGCTGGGATGGCATATTATAACCTAAATAATTTTGAAAAGTCAATAGAATACTTGAACAAATTTGAAAGTGATGATGAAATTTTAAATGCACTTGCCTTAGGAGCTATTGGTGATTCATTTGCTGAATTAAATCAATTAAATGACGCTTTGGATTCTTATATTTTAGCTTTTAATTCTAGTGACAATAGTTTTTCAGCTCCTAAATTTTTGTTAAAAGCTGCTAATATGGCATCATTATTAGGTAAAAAATCAGATGCCTTAAAATTTTATACTATTATCAAAGAAGATTTTTCTAAATCTCCTGAATCCAATTTAATTGATATTCAAATTGGTAAAAATTCTACTAAATAATAATGTCCTCTGCTAATTTCAATTTTGACATTGATAAAGTTCCAAGTGCTTCAAAATTAAATTTTGGTATTGTTGTATCTGAATGGAATAATAATATTACCAGTAAACTGCTTCAAGGAAGTTTAGATCTTCTTAAAATCAAGAATGTTAAGGATAATCAAATTCAAGTTATGAATGTGCCTGGAAGTTTTGAGCTAGTTTATGGTTGTAAAACTATGCAAGAAAGGAATGTAGATGTTGTTATTGCAATTGGAAGTATTATTAGAGGAGAAACTTCTCATTTCGATTTTGTTTGTCAATCAACTTCTCAAGGAATAAAAGATCTTAATTTGAATGGTAAATGCCCTGTTATTTTTTGTGTTTTAACAGATGATACAATTCAGCAAGCGATTGACAGAAGTGGTGGAAAATATGGAAATAAAGGAACTGAAGCTGCTATAGCAGCAATTAAAATGGCACTTATTTAAAATATTTTCTAGGAACCCAAAGCATCCCAAAGCATTCCCCCTCTTCTTTTCCTAAGTGTTTGTGATGAACTTTATGACCTCTTCTAATTCCTCTTGCATACCAATGATTAATATTTCTGAATAGCTTAAATCTGCGGTGTATGAAAATATCATGAACAATGAAATAAGCAAGTCCATATAGAAAAATTCCAATAGCAATTGGTAATCCGTACCATAAGCCATATTCTCCCCAAAGAACAACAAAAATTGCACTTATTCCTGCAAATTGTAAAAAAAACAAATCATTTCTTTCAAACCATGAATTGTGATCTTTTTTATGATGATCTTTATGTAAAATCCATAGGAAACCATGCATAATGTACTTATGCGAAGCCCAGGCAACAATTTCCATCATGCAAAAAGTAATTATCACTATTAAAATCCATAAAAATGTGTTCATAATTATAAAATATTTAATCTGTATCTAACATAGGATCTTGCAAGAACATTCATTTTTTGATAATTAGGTACTCTAATTCTAGTGGATTTGATTTTGAGAGATGGAGTTTTCCTAAGTTTATTTAATAATTTTAAATAATATTTATATGCAGTATAAACACCAAATCTTGCGGAACTAGGTAATTTAAAAATACCTTTCACAGCTTTCTCAAAATCATTGTCAATTTCTTTAAGAATTATGTTTTTTGTTTCTTCATCAAAATTATCAAAATTTAGATTTGGAAAATAACTCCTGTTTAATCCTTCATGATCATCTTTTAGATCTCTTAAAAAATTAACTTTTTGAAATGCAGATCCAAGAGCCATTGCAGGTAAACGTAGCTCATCATATAAAGACTGATCTCCTCTTACAAAAACCTTTAAGCACATTAATCCAACAACGTCAGCGGAGCCATATATATAATCGTTAAATTCAGTTTGGTTTAAATAATTTTTTTTATTTAAGTCCCATCTCATACTTTTCATAAAAGAATTTATTTGTTCAAAATCAATACTGT
>MDTB01074202.1_pt1 | contig 15999 bp, 11 predicted proteins | sample 811161 | NCBI WGS metagenome assembly MDTB01 (sample SAMN05326650, study PRJNA326480) | marine metagenome | isolation source: seawater | place: Mediterranean Sea | collected 2009 | reverse complement strand
CAATACGCTTCCAGTGGTGGCGTGAGGTAATTGATGGAAAACATCTCGATACTGCTCCCGTCAGCAGTTTTCTAAATACATCCAATTTGCCTCGCGACTCGTTACATAAGCTGATAGATGCTCGCGAAGTTTTATTTGATAAAGAGCACCCCAGCCTATCTGATATCGAACTTTCAGCTTCCGAAATAGGTCTGATTTTTATGGAAACGGCATTAAGTGTATTAGGCGAAAACACTAAAGATGACTTGCCAGAAGGTTTGTTAGACGCTGCTGGGAGTGGGTTTGAATTGCTCCGACTATCGACCGCGTATCCTGATGAAATCCAAGACGATATTATCGCTGGGGCAAAGTTCCAACTTCAAAAAGCGGCTGGGTTGTTTAATGGTATGTCACGAAAGCAACGCAAAACTATACTCCCAGCCTTTTTAATTATCGGATTGTCCAAAAAGCACAGTCAAAATTTTGATAGAGCAAGGTCACTTTTATTTTACCAGCTTCAGTTATTAAAAATGGCTTTCACTGGAAAGTTGTAATTTTATTCAGCTCACTCATATCTCAATGAGAGGGGCGCCATATTTCGAAGTCCTGTCTGGCGCGGCTGGTGAAGCCAGTTTGCCGCGCACGTTTTTTGGCATGCATGCGAGCTTTACCTCTTAGTTTCTCACCGGTTTCAGAGTGGGTGAACTTTACTTCGGTTTGATCAATTTCAGGCATCAAGCCAAAATTAATATTCATGGGTTGGAATGTGTCCATATTGGCGTTTTTTGTAATATGCGCCAATAAAGCCCCAAGTGCTGTGGTCATTGGGGGTGGGGACAGACTTTTGTTTTGAATTTGAGCCGCGGTAAATAACCCTGCTAGCAAGCCAATTGATGTGCTTTCAACATATCCTTCAACACCTGTTATTTGCCCTGCAAAACGGATGTTTTGGGCAGTTTTTAAAGATAAATCTTCGCCTAACAAGCTTGGGCTGTTCAAAAAAGTATTACGATGCAAGCCACCTAATCTGGCAAAACGAGCGTCTTCAAGTCCAGGGATGATGCGTAAGATATCCGCCTGAGCACCATATTTCATTTTGGTTTGAAACCCGACGATATTATAAAGTGTTTTCAATGCATTATCTTGGCGAAGCTGGACTACTGCATAAGGCTTGACTTCGGGGTTATGCGCATTTGTGAGACCGCGTGGTTTCATTGGGCCATGCCGTAAAGTTTCGCGTCCACGGGAGGCCATGACTTCAATCGGTAAACATCCATTGAAATATGGCGTATCTTCTTCCCATTGATTGAAATCTGCGGTTTCGCCATCAATTAAGGCGTCTATAAATTCGTGATACCGGATTTCATCCATCGGGCAATTTATATAATCCTTACCATCCCCGCCTGGTCCTGATTTATCATAACGAGATTGTTCCCAGCAAATATCCATATTAATGCTGTCGCGATAAACAATTGGTGCAATCGCATCAAAAAAGGCAAGTTTGTCGCTGCCTGTCATTTTTAAGATTTCTTCTGATAGAGCGGGTGAGGTTAGGGGGCCGGAGGCAATAATCACATGTTCCCAATCAGGGTTAATCGACGTGACTTCTTCACGTTTTATTGTTATCGACGGATGGTTTTCAAGTTCTTGCGTCACCGCCTGAGAGAAACCTTCACGGTCAACCGCGAGTGCCCCCCCAGCAGGCAATTGATGCTTGTCAGCACAATTCATAATCAGACTATTGGCGTCTCGGAGTTCTGCATGTAACAGGCCGACAGCATTGGTTTCTGCGTCATCGGAACGAAATGAGTTCGAACAAACAAGCTCTGCAAGTCCATCTGTAACATGCGCGTCGGTTTTCCGGTGAGGGCGCATTTCATAAAGTGATACGGGAACACCAGTTTGCGCTAATTGCCATGCCGCTTCTGACCCGGCAAGACCACCACCAATAATGTGAACTTTATTACTGCTCATACTCGACACTCTCCTTGGTCACTCATAAATCAAGCAGTAACGAGATGGAAGCTTTATTCGGCAGCTTTCGCCGTTGTTCTTCGTGTTTTGGAGGAAGATTTGGTATTAGGCTTCGCTTTTTTGAGAAGTTTTGACAAAAACTGACCTGTATAACTTTCTTTGACTGTTGCCACCTCTTCCGGTGTTCCAGATGCAACAATCTCTCCGCCACCATGACCACCATTTGGACCCAAATCAATTACTTTGTCAGCAGTTTTTATCACTTCGAGGTTATGCTCTATCACGGCTATCGTATTTCCGGCATCAACCAGTTCATGCAAAACATCTAATAGTTTTGCTACGTCGTGAAAATGGAGGCCTGTGGTTGGTTCATCCAGAATGTAAAGAGTTCGACCTGTGGCGCGTCTGGAAAGTTCTTTCGCAAGTTTGACGCGCTGGGCTTCTCCACCTGAGAGCGTAGTCGCTTGCTGCCCAACTTTGATATAACCAAGCCCGACACGTTGTAGCGTGACCATTTTATCTCTGATAACTGGCACGGCTTTAAAGAAATCTGCAGCCTCATCTACTGTCATATTGAGAATATCAGCGATGTTTTTGTCTTTAAATTTAACTTCCAGTGTTTCGCGATTATAACGCTTGCTGTTGCAGACATCACATTCAACATAGACATCAGGCAGGAAGTGCATTTCAATTTTGATGACACCATCGCCCTGACAGGACTCGCAGCGACCACCTTTTACATTGAATGAAAAACGGCCGGGTTTGTATCCTCGTATTTTTGATTCCGGCAAACCGGCGAACCATTCACGAATTGGCGTGAATGCACCTGTATAGGTTGCTGGATTAGAGCGTGGTGTTCTACCGATAGGCGATTGGTCAATATCAATGACCTTGTCGAGATTCTCTAAGCCCTCAATAGCTTTATGCGGGGAGGGTAAATCCCGCGCATTATGGAGTTTTCTTGCTGTTGCTTTATAGAGCGTGTCGAGCAAGAGCGTTGACTTACCACCACCTGACACACCTGTTACGCATGTAAATGTACCAAGCGGAATATCAGTTGTTACATTTTTAAGGTTATTGCCACTGGCTTCGACAACTCTAAGATGCCGCCCAAGATAAGCTTCGCGTCTTTTTGTCGGGACTGGAATAGATCTCGTGCCGGACAGATACTGTCCGGTCAGGCTTTTCTTAGTGCTTTTAATTTTTGCGGGAGTGCCTTCCGCGATAATCTCCCCACCATGCACACCAGCACCGGGGCCAATATCAACCACATAATCTGCAGCGAGAATAGCATCCTCATCGTGTTCGACAATAATCACAGTATTACCAAGATCACGAAGTCGCGTTAGGGTTTCTAAAAGGCGTGCATTGTCCCGCTGGTGTAAGCCGATAGAAGGTTCATCCAATACATAGAGAACACCGGTCAGACCCGATCCGATTTGCGAGGCCAAACGGATACGTTGACTTTCGCCACCTGATAAGGTCCCTGAGTTACGCGAAAGGGTTAGGTAATCAAGTCCAACATCATTAAGAAATTTTAGCCTCTCACGGATTTCTTTAAGAATCCGCGATGCAATTTCGGACTGTTTAGAATTGAGATGTTTGTCCAATTCAGAAAACCATTTATCTGCGTCAAGAATGGACATCTCAACAACTTCCCCAATATGCAGTTTTGCAATCTTAACCGACAGAGCCTCTGGTTTAAGACGATAGCCGCCACAAGCGTCACAGTCTGTCTTGGACTGGAATTTTTCAATTTCCTCACGCATCCAAGCACTGTCAGTCTCGCGGTAGCGACGTTCTAGATTTCCCACAACCCCTTCAAATGGTTTCGTTGTCTTAAAGCTTCGCGTTCCATCATCATAAGTGAATTTGATAGGCTCTTTATTGCTTCCGTAAAGAATGCTGTTTTGTGCCTCGGCATTAAGATCATGCCAAGGATCATTCATCGAAAAACCGAAATGTTCAGCGAGACTTTCGAGTGTTTGCGTATAATAGGGTGAGGATGTGCCGGACTTCGCCCATGGGACGATCGCGCCTTTTCTGAGGGATAATGTCTGGTCAGGTACAATCGCTTCAGGGTCTATGAAAAATTGTGTCCCAAGGCCATCACAGCTAGGGCATGCACCAAACGGATTGTTAAAGGAAAATAATCGCGGTTCAATTTCGTCAATTGTAAATCCAGACTCAGGGCAAGCAAAACGTGATGAAAATACAATTTTCTCTGGCTCAGCTTCTTTTTTACTATCTGCCATTTCAGCAACTGCAATACCATCAGTAAGTTGCAAGGCAATTTCCATGCTATCAGCGAGCCGGTTGCCGAGGTCTGGCTTAACGACAATCCGGTCAACAACCACATCAATATCGTGTTTAAACTTCTTGTCGAGCGTCGGGAAACCCGAGATTTCATAATACGTCCCATCAACCTTGACGCGTTGAAACCCTCGTTTCTGTAACTCTGCAAAATCTTTGCGGTATTCGCCTTTACGCCCACGCACAATTGGAGCAAGCAGATAAAGTCGTGTCCCTTCAGGGAGTGCCATGATGCGGTCAACCATTTGGCTAACAGTCTGACTTTCAATCGGTAGGCCTGTGGTCGGTGAATAAGGAATGCCAACGCGCGCAAATAATAGGCGTAAATAATCATAAATCTCTGTGACTGTGCCAACAGTTGAGCGAGGGTTTTTGGATGTTGTTTTTTGTTCAATCGAAATTGCGGGGGATAAACCGTCAATTTGGTCCACATCCGGCTTTTGCATCATTTCCAAAAATTGCCGGGCATAGGCTGAAAGACTTTCGACGTAACGCCGTTGACCTTCAGCATAGATTGTATCAAAAGCCAGTGAACTTTTACCTGAACCCGATAGACCTGTAATAACAATCATTTTATCACGTGGCAGGACGATAGAAATATCTTTGAGATTATGTTCACGTGCACCGACAATATTGATATTTTTTGCCTGTATTGGAGCCGGAATAGAGGCTGATTTTCGTTTTGCGGGCATCTGCGTGTTTGACCTATCTATCTACATCTCAGGAGTTAGTTCACATCCTAACACGAGCAATATTTTATTATATTGTTGCTGGCTATTGTTTATCGAGTATGGGTGAAAATTAAAATAAGTTTTCCACAGGAATGCCATGTTAGAACTGATACACAGAGCCGAGTCATCACTAAATTCATAATGTAATAATGATCGGAGAAAAAATGGCTGGTAGCATTAATAAAGTTATTCTCGTCGGTAATCTGGGAGCAGATCCGGAAATTCGTCAAACCAAAGACGGCAGACCTATTGCTAATCTCAGTATTGCGACAGGCGAAAGCTGGAAAGATAAAAACACCGGCGAAAGAAGAGAAAAAACAGAATGGCACCGTGTTGTAATTTTCAGCGAAGGGCTTGCAAAAATTGCTGAACAATACCTTCGTAAAGGTTCCAAAGTTTATATTGAAGGCCAGCTTCAAACTCGAAAATGGCAAGATCAAAACGGTCAGGATAAATACACAACCGAAGTTGTTCTGCAGGGCTATAGCAGCAATCTTACGATGCTTGATAGCCGTCAGGGTGGTGGAGATTTTGCCGGAAGTTCAGCCGGAAATGTGAGTTCTGGTGGTGGAGGGGAAAGTTTGCCTCCGTCGTCCTCCGGCGGTGACATGGACGGCGATATTCCATTTTAACCTATTGATTTAAAAATAAATTTTCCTGTTTCTATCGTAAGGAATTATTGCGACTCATAGCGTAAAAATGCTATAAAAAATGATGGTATCACTCCTGAAATAATAGCGCGGGAAAAGCAAAAAAATTGAACGAAGACTCTGATAATTCTCCAGACGATGAAGTCGAAACCGATACTCTTCCTGAAGATGAAATATCATCCGAGGAAGCAGGTAACGGTGGTGATGATGACGGTAATGATCCGCCGGCAACATCAGGCGGAGGCGAAGTCCCCCCTGATTTTGACGTCAGCCCCATCAATATCGAAGATGAGATGCGAACATCTTATCTAGATTATGCAATGAGTGTGATTGTTAGTCGTGCTTTGCCTGATGTCAGGGACGGTTTGAAGCCTGTTCACCGCCGCATACTGTTTTCAATGAACGAAAACGGCTACGACTTCAATAAACCTTATCGAAAATCTGCGCGTGTGGTCGGTGATGTCATTGGTAAATATCACCCTCATGGTGACCAATCAATTTATGACGCACTGGTTCGGATGGCACAGAGCTTTTCGATGCGTTTGCCTCTTTTGGACGGGCAGGGCAATTTTGGGTCGATAGACGGAGACCCTGCCGCGGCTATGCGGTATACCGAGGTCAGGATGGCCAAGCCGGCGCATTCGCTGCTTGAAGACATTGACCGCAATACAGTTGATTTTCAGGATAACTATGACAACTCAGAGCGTGAACCGGTTGTTTTACCGGCGCGGTTTCCAAATCTTCTTGTTAATGGGGCAAATGGTATCGCAGTTGGTATGGCGACAAATATTCCCCCGCATAATCTTGGGGAAGTGATTAATGCTACTTTGGCGTTAATTACAAATCCAGAACTTGAAGATGGAGAGTTAAATGCCATCGTCCCTGGTCCTGACTTCCCAACAGGTGGTCAAATCTTAGGACGAAGGGGCGCATTGTCTGCCATTTTGACTGGTCGTGGCTCCATCATTATGAGGGGCAAGGCTGAGGTTGAGGAAATTCGTAAGGGACGTCTCGCGATTATCGTTACTGAAATTCCATATCAAGTTAATAAAACCACCATGATTGAAAAAATCGCAGAGTTGGTGCGCGAGAAAACACTTGAAGGCATTGCTGATATTCGCGACGAGTCCGATCGCGACGGCATGAGGGTTGTTGTAGAATTGAAACGGGAGGCTGTTCCAGAGGTAGTACTAAACCAGCTTCACCGCTTCTCCAGCCTCCAAACCAGTTTTGGTGCAAATATGCTTGCGCTCAATAGTGGTAAGCCGGAACTACTTAATCTCCGCTCTATATTGCAGGCTTTCATTGCTTTCCGTGAAGTTGTGGTTACGCGCCGCAGTAAGTTTGAGCTTGATAAGGCGCGCGACAGGGCGCACGTTTTGGTCGGTTTGGCGATTGCAGTGGCCAATATTGACGAGGTAATTGCTGTTATCCGTAAAGCCGCTTCACCACAAATTGCACGTGAGCAACTTATGACACGTGCTTGGGACGCTGAAGATGTTGCTGATCTTATCCGTCTCATTGATGACCCGCGCCATCGTATTGATGATAAGGGAAAATACGTTCTTAGTGAAGCTCAGGCTCGCGCTATTCTTGAACTTCGTCTCCAACGCCTGACAGCAATGGGCCGAGATGAGATTGGTGACGAACTCAGTGAACTTGGCGGGAAGATAACGGATTACCTTGATGTTCTTGGTAGCCGTGAGCGTGTTTTATCAATTATCAGTGATGAATTAACATCAGTGAGGGATGAATTTGCGACACCGCGGCGTACTGAAATCATTGAAGATGAGTTTGAAGTTGATGACGAAGACCTTATTCCTTCAGAAGAAATGGTCGTGACAGTCAGTCATTCCGGTTACATTAAGCGTGTTCCGTTATCAACATACCGAGCGCAAAAAAGGGGCGGTAAAGGCCGCTCTGGCATGTCTACCAAGGACGAGGATTTCGTTACCCGTATCTTCGCGGCTAATACACATCAGCCCGTGTTGTTCTTCTCAACAACCGGCATGGTCTACAAAATGAAAGTCTGGCGCTTGCCAGTCGGGAATCCGCAATCTCGTGGTAAGGCACTGGTTAATCTTCTGCCCCTTCAAGAAGATGAGACCATTGCTGCTATTATGGCGCTGCCCCAAGATGAAGATAGTTGGAGTGATTATCACGTTATGTTCGCCACAGGTTTTGGTAATGTGCGTCGCAATGACTTATCGGATTTTGTGAATATTAACAAAAGCGGCAAAATAGCCATGAAGCCTGAAGAGGGTGAGTTTATTGTCGGCGTTGAACTGTGCACTGAGAATGATGATGTTCTGCTGACCAATGATGCAGGGCGTTGTATTCGCTTCCCGGTGACCGATGTCCGAGTTTTCCGTAGCCGCAATTCAACGGGTGTCCGCGGTATCAAATTGGGTAAAGATGAGAAGGTGATTTCTCTCTCAATCTTGATGCATAGCGACGCTTCTCCGGAAGAACGTAACAGCTATCTGAAACAAGCTGCAATGCTTCGGCGCGCAACTGACGGAACTGACGAGGATGTTCAAGACGCCGAGCTTGAAGAAACCACTGAAGAAGCTGTTCTTAGCCCTGAGCGTTACGCCGCTATGGGCGCGCAAGAGCAATTCCTTTTGACTGTTAGCGAGAACGGTTACGGAAAACGTTCATCGGCCTACGAATACCGTGTTTCTGGTCGTGGCGGTAAAGGCATTATTGCCATGACTGTGACCGACAGGAATGGGCCTTTAATTGCTTCTTTCCCGATCAAGGAAACAGACCAAATTATGCTGGTGACGGATAGCGGTACTTTGATAAGATGTCCGGTGAATGATGTGCGTGTTGCAGGACGGAATACCCAAGGGGTTACCATCTTTAAGACAGATGAGGACGCTAATGTGGTTTCCGTGATTTGTCTGAGCGAGACTTCTGATGAAGCTATCCCTGAAGAAGATGATTCAGAAGGGGATGAAAGTTCTGAAAACTCTCCAGATGATACGCCTAATAACTCGTCAGACGCAGGAGATGCTTAATGCTTAAAGGTTTTTATCCAGGAAGTTTTGATCCGTTAACCTTCGGTCATCTCGATATCATTACCCGTGGGTTAAGCCTCGTGAACAGTCTCGTTATCGGCGTCGGGGTTAGCGCCACGAAAAAGCCAATATTCACAACTGAAGAGCGACTTGAGATGATATCCCAAGAAATTGTTAATTGCCTGCCGGACCAAACGGATAAAGTTCAGGTTACTGCTTTTGAAGGGCTTATGGTTACCGCAGCAGAGAAGCATGGAGCCAATGTTATCTTGCGAGGTCTTCGTAATACTGGTGATTTTAATTACGAGGCTCAGATGGCTAATATTAATCGACAAACCTCATCGCCTGTTGAAACAGTTTTTCTTGCTGCCTCTCCCGAAATTTCACATATTTCATCAACTCAGGTTCGGCAAATTGCTCAGTTAAAGGGTGATGTCAGTATGTTTTGCCCTACGTCTATATGTGAAAAGCTAATAACCAAGTTAAATTAATCAATTAGGAGTGTTATTTGATGCGTAACATTATATGTTTATTTACATTTTTCAGTATCATTCTACCTCTTTCCCTATCCCCTGCATTCGCGTCAGAAAAGGAGTCTGTCATGATATTGGAACTTAGTACTGGTATAGTCAAAATTCGTCTCAGAGATGATTTGGCACCAAAACATGTTGAGAGAATGAGGCAACTCGCCGATTTAAAATTTTACGACAATATTATTTTTCATCGCGTAATTGATGGTTTTATGGCTCAAACAGGTGATCCAACTGGAACTGGTATGGGTGGCTCTGACTACCCTGATTTACGAGCAGAATTTTCGCCTGAGCCTTTTTTGCGCGGGACTATTGGTATGGCCCGTTCTCAGCACCCGGACAGCGCAAATAGCCAATTCTTTATCTGCTTGGAAGATGCTGAATTTCTTAATCGGCAATACACAGTTTTCGCAGAAGTCATAGAGGGCATGGAGCATGTAGATGCTATTGCCAAAGGTGAGCCACCTGAAAAGCCAGACTATATTGTAACCATGCGTCCTGCGGACACTGATGACGAATAGCAAAGCGTATGCAGGTTGAGGCTTTTGACTTTGATCTGCCTGACGAGCTGATTGCATTACGTCCAGCGTCACCCCGTGATGCGGCTAAACTGCTCCATGTCTCACCAGACGGTCATCTAACTGATAAAATTATCCGTGATCTGACATCCTACCTTTCTAGGGGAGATGTTCTGGTTGTGAATGACACGCGCGTCATACCTGCCAAGCTGACAGGAACGCGATTACGTGAAACTAATGCAGGTTCCTTGGAAAATCATGGCGCTCAAATAGAACTTAATCTAATTGAACGGCAAGGTGCGGGTACCTGGAAATGTCTTTTGAAACCAGCAAAAAAGGTTAAGGCGGGTGATGTTATCCTTTTTGAGAATAAGGATGGCGACGCTTTTCCCGCAACGGTGCTGGAAAAACAGCAGGGTGAAGCCATCATTGATTTTAGCTTATCACTCGCCAAAATGGACGCCCTTCTGGGGCTTATCGGGTCTATGCCCTTACCGCCTTATATTGCGGGCAAACGTACGCCTGATGAAAAAGACAATCATGATTATCAAACATTATTTGCAGAACATGACGGTGCTGTTGCGGCTCCAACAGCGGGACTTCATTTTACGCCCCATTTACAGGCTGAACTTGAGGCAAAAGGGGTGGAAATATGCCGTGTGACCTTGCATGTGGGTGCAGGGACTTTCTTGCCCGTTAAAGCTGAAAACACATATAATCACAAAATGCATGCTGAATGGGGGGAAGTTAAGCCTGAGGTAGCTGAAAGGCTTAATAATTCGAAAACCGGTGGACATAAGATTTGTTGTGTTGGCACAACATCTTTGAGGTTGTTGGAGTCCGCTACGAGTGAGAATGGCGTGATTGAGGCATTTGCAGATGCGACTGATATTTTCATTAAACCCGGTTATCGTTTTAGGACGGCTGATATGCTGTTGACCAATTTTCACTTGCCCAAATCAACTTTATTTATGCTTGTGTCTGCTTTTTCTGGACTGAATACAATGAAAAAAGCTTATGAGTATGCTGTTCATAATAAGTACAGATTTTATTCCTATGGCGATGCATGCCTATTGGAATTGGCTAATAAAGATAATTAGGGGTCTCCCATGGATTTCATACTTCATTCAAAGGATGGGCAAGCAAGGCGTGGCACAGTAATTACCCCAAGAGGTGAAATAAGAACCCCAGCCTTTATGCCCGTGGGAACTGCCGGCACTGTCAAAGCAATGTATATGGATCAGGTAAAAGACCTTGGTGCCGACATTGTTCTTGGTAACACCTATCACCTCATGTTGCGACCGGGCGCTGAAGAAGTTGCGGCTCTTGGTGGTTTGCATAGTTTTATGAAATGGGATGGTCCGATTCTTACCGATAGCGGGGGATTTCAGGTGATGTCACTTTCTAAGCTTCGGAAAATGAGCGAGGAAGGGGTTAACTTTCAAAGCCATATTGACGGCAGGTCATACATGCTTACACCTGAGCGCAGCATCGAAATACAAACGCTTTTAGGTGCAAATATCCGTATGATTTTGGATGAATGCACACCATTCCCTGCAACAGAAAAACAAGCTCGCGACTCGATGGCTTTATCTACGCGCTGGGCAGAAAGATCAAAAAAGGCTTTCCAGCAATACGATAAGGGCGAAGGTGATGCTCTTTTTGGTATTGTTCAGGGCGGGATTTATGAGAGTCTCCGGCTAGAGAGTGTTTCAAATCTCCTGGAAATAGGTTTTGACGGATATGCAGTTGGCGGGCTAGCCGTGGGTGAGGGGCAAGAGGAAATGCTGAAAGTGCTGGATTTTACAGTGCCGGCAATGCCTGAGAATAAACCGCGTTATCTGATGGGTGTTGGCACGCCGGAAGATCTAATTCAAGCAGTCTCTAGGGGTATTGATATGTTTGATTGTGTTATGCCGACCCGCGCCGGGCGTCACGGTTTGGCATATACGCGCAAAGGCAAGGTAAATTTAAAAAATGCCCGTCATGCAAATGATCCGAGACCCCTTGATGAAGAAAGTGACTGCCCGGCGGCAAGTCAATATAGCCGTGCTTATCTTCATCATCTGGTGAGATGTGGCGAGTATCTTGCGGCAATGTTGTTGACTTGGAATAACCTCCATTATTACCAATCACTCATGCAAGAAATGCGGAAGAATATTGAGGCGGGTACTTTTGACGCTTTTGTTGAGGCTTTTTATAAAGACCAAAATGAAGGCGACATATCCCCTATAGATAAGGTCTAATTTAAGGGAGGGTGAGACGAATTGTACCTATCATGAAAATAAGTCTGGAAGTGGCGTGTAAGTTGGTCTATATCCCGCTTACTGGAAGGGCCCTTAGCTCAGTTGGTAGAGCAACTGACTTTTAATCAGTGGGTCGCAGGTTCGATTCCTGCAGGGCTCACCAGTTACCTAGACATTCTTCATACAATAAGACATTTTATTATCTTAATAATAAATCATGGATTCCTAGGATATGAACTTTTCCGAAAAAAAGACTTATCTCCCTGTGATGGCGACTTTACTTATTTTTTGTTTTATCGCCGGTGTTTATTATCTAACCAGTTCCCGAACGCCTCAGCAAAAAGCACAATGCGATAACCCTCAACACGAAAAAGTCTTTATTAAAGGTGGCAGCTTTATAATAGGTGACAGTTCTGGCTATCCTGAGGAACGGGGACGCCAAAAAATTATTATTGATGACTTCTATATAGACAAATATGAGGTCACGAATGCTCAATTCTCAGAATTTGTAAAAGCCACAGGGTACATAACTCTCGCAGAACGTAGGCTAAATAAGGAGTTATATCCAGATATCTCTGAAGAACTTCTCGTGCCAGGATCCGCTGTCTTTAGCCCGCCTGAAAAGTTTTACAGTCTAAATTACATGAATTGGTGGCAATTTGTTGCTGGGGCTAACTGGCGACATCCAGAAGGGCCGTTAACTGATATTAAGAATAAAGGTCATTATCCTGTTGTGCATATCGCTCTTGCAGATGCCAAAGCCTATGCGGAATGGAAAGGGAGCGATTTACCAAGTGAGGCAGAGTGGGAATATGCTGCCAAGGCTGGAGTTGACGCTCGATATGCATGGGGCGATGAGGCCTATCCAGATGACATTCATATGGCCAATACTTGGCAGGGGCGATTCCCTATAATGGGAACTGGCGAAGATGGATATCAATTTATTGCGCCTGTGGGGTGTTTTCCTGAGAATAATAATGGTCTGTTAGATATGATTGGTAATGTTTGGGAGTGGACAGATGATTCTTATCTCGCGGAGCGTGAAGTAATTGAACACACTCACCCTGATAATGCTTTAAAGGCTAAGGTACAGACCAACGATGTTGCGGAAGTCCATGTAATTAAAGGGGGTTCTTATCTTTGTGCGCAAAATTATTGCCTTCGATATAGACCTGCAGCAAGACAACCGCAGGAAACAGGTCTGGGGACAAATCATCTTGGTTTTAGAACAATTAAACGAAAATCCCCTTAAATTGGAGTTTCACTATCAATCTTGTTAGGAAATTAATTAAGTTTCTCCTATCACACGACTTGATTTTAACGCTTTGATATGAGAGTAAAATGGTGAATATTTTCGAATAACGGTTTTAAGCCGTATTCTTATTTTAGTGAGGGACTAGAAATGCCGAAGGCTTATTCAAACAGCAATGTCCTCTTGCATCGTATTTTTATCACTGCGATGGCAAGTTTATTTGTATTTATTGCTTTAATTTTTCAGGCAAATGCTCAAGAAGTGCTTGCTCAAGTTCAGTCAACATCAAACGGTTCTGTGACTGACGGTTCAAATTCTCAGAAGAAGATTGATACACTGGATGATCAAACCGCTGAACTAGTAATGGAGTACAGAGCATCTGTAAGACAACTTGAAGAGCTTAGAGAGTACAACGCCCAGTTGGAAAAGCTTATCAAAGCCCAACGAGAAGAGATGGTTAAGATTCGTCAGGAAATCGAAGACGTTACGACTATCGACCGTACAATCATCCCTCACATGTTTAAAATGATCGATGGTCTGGAAGCATTCGTAAATCTCGACACACCATTTCTTATCGAAGAACGTAAAGGGCGTGTTGCCCGTTTACGCTCTCTGATGGATCGTTCAGATGCAAACCCTGCTGAAAAATATCGTAAAATTTTGGAAGCCTTCGAAATTGAAAACGAATATGGCCGTACGATTGAGGCCTATGAAGGCGAACTTACAGTCGATGGTGTGGATCGCACTGTTAACTTCCTACGTCTAGGTCGTGTTTCATGGCTCTATCAAACGCTTGACGGCGAAGAGAGTGGTGTTTGGTCACAAGCTGACGGCGGTTGGGTTGATCTAGATGGCGACTATGATGCTGAAATTCGTACCAATTTAAGAATTGCCCGCGAACAAGCTGCGCCAAATCTAATGGTCGTGCCTTTGTTTGGCGCTAATGGGGGTAACTAATCATGTTTCGTAAAACACTTTTAACATTTATGGTTTGCGGTTTTTTCGCTTCTAATGTCGTTGCACAAGAAGCTGAAACCCCTGTGAAGGACGAGCCTCTTTCCCTTCAACAGCTTCTTGAGCGGGTCAAAGAAGGTCGCGTAACTGATAACTCTGCTAATAAAAAACGCGAACGCCAATTTATTAATGAGCGTAACAAGCGCAAATCTATGCTTGATAATGTTAACCGTAAAATCGGTGTCGAAGAAGCTCGCAGTGAGCGTCTTGAAGCAACATTTAACGCTAATGAACTCCAACTGGCTGAGCTTGAAGGTTTGCTGAATGAACGCCTCGGTGTATTTGGTGAACTCTTTGGCGTTGTTCGTCAGGTTTCAGGTGAAACCAGCGCACAAGTAGGTTCAAGTATCATTAGTGGTGAAATTACTGGACGTCTGCCAGCTCTTGATGAGCTTGCCAAGTCAAAAGGTCTGCCAAAGATCAAAGAACTAGAAGGTCTTTGGTATGCACTTCAGCAAGAAATGACAGCACAGGGTGAAGTCAAAACATTTACTGGTCAAATTGTTGCTCCCGATGGTATCGCCGGTCCAGCCGAGATTACTCGTGTAGGTCCGTTTACAGCCATTAGTGACAATCGTTTCCTTCGCTATGCAGGCGATGGTAAATTTGTTGAACTTGGTCGCCAGCCACCGGCACGCTTTATGGATGGTGCGGACGATTTGCTTGATGCGGATGCAGGTGAGTTAACGGCTGGTGTCGTTGATCCGTCACGCGGCGCGATTTTGGACCTCTTCCTGCAAACACCAAATCTTAGTGAACGTATCGGGCAGGGTGGACTTGTTGGTTACATCATTATCGTTCTCGGTATTGCCGGTGTATTGTTGGCCTTTGAGCGGATTTTCAGCCTTACCGTGACAGCTAGGTCCATCAATAAACAACTCGAGTCAGGTCAGCCAGGTGGTGATAACCCTCTTGGCCGTGTTTGGGAAGCGTACACCAACAACCGTTCAGTTGATATTGAAACACTTGAACTTAAACTTGATGATGCAATCCTTAAAGAGATGCCAGCTCTTGAGCGGGGTTTAAGCACCATTAAACTAATTTCAGGTGTTGCGCCACTGCTTGGTCTTCTGGGTACGGTGACAGGTATGATTCTGACCTTCCAAGCTATTACATTGTTTGGTACAGGCGATCCGAAACTCATGGCTGGTGGTATTTCACAAGCTCTCATGACAACTGTTCTGGGTCTTTGTGTAGCTATTCCGACATTGTTGCTTCATTCGGTTGCAGCCTCTCGTTCTCGGGAAGTTGTTCAAGTCCTTGAAGAGCAAGCTACCGGCCTTGTTGCTGCGCATGCTGAATCTAACAAAGGTAGATAGGTAGGAGCTGAGCATGGAATTCAGCGAGATAATCTGGCTGTTTCTTAATCCCCTTAACGCCATTAGGGGTGTTAGGGACTTCCTTGAGATGGGTGGTAATGTACTGTTTGTAATCATGATTGTTAATGTCATACTTATGGGATTAATTTACGAGCGTTTCAGTTACTTCAGACGAGGATTTGTACTGGTTCATAATGAAACACTGAATACTTGGAACACTCGTAGCGATCATAAATCTTGGACAGCTCACCGTATTAGAGAGCAGCTCATCTCAATTGCCAAAATCGGTGCTCAAAGAAATATGAGCTCCATTAAAGCACTTGTTGCCTTATCGCCTCTGCTCGGTCTCGTCGGGACCGTAACGGGCATGGTAGAAGTGTTTGATGTGATGGCGATTACTGGATCAGGAAATGCTAGAGCCATGGCTGCGGGCATATCCAAGGCAACACT
>MDTB01123563.1_pt1 | contig 16001 bp, 17 predicted proteins | sample 811161 | NCBI WGS metagenome assembly MDTB01 (sample SAMN05326650, study PRJNA326480) | marine metagenome | isolation source: seawater | place: Mediterranean Sea | collected 2009 | reverse complement strand
TGCGGCCCCTGCCAGTTGTAATTATAAGTTTCCCAAGTCTGTGTGTTTAAGCTTTCCCAAGTATCATTTGAAGTTGTCCACTTATCACTTAATCGATACCACCAAGGGCCAGCCGTCCAAGAAACAAGACGCGAAATAACGCCTGAAATATCTTGAATATGTAATCCGCGCCAAGGGTTTTCGCCAAATTTGTGGATGTCTAATAAAGTTCTATCTTCGTAAAAGCCAAGGTCGGTAAGAGTCCGATTTATAGCGCTTTCTGTCGACGGTGAAGCACTAGGACTTGCCGCGCCTTTATGATTCCGCGCAAAACTTAATTGGGGCCAATTTTGATCTTGAAATAAATAAACTCCGCTGTGATCCGCTAACCAAGAACCGCTACTTAGGTCAGTATCGTCAAGAGCAAAACGTCTGAAATCGTACTGTGAAGAATAAAGCCTAAATAATTTTGATCTAACAGGGGAGGAAAGTTTACTTACCTCAATCACATTTTGTGTAAAAGCTAAACCGTTCGGCGCTTGGTCTAGCCCTAACTGAAAGTCAGCCCATCTTAATGTTCCGGCTTCGCTTTCTTCGATTGTGGCTGTGAAATCAATCCAACCTAAAGCTGTCGCAACTGCCGCTTTTGTTCCCCTAATTCTTTGCCACTGAATACCTTCCGCGACCGCCTTTTGCGTATCCGGCACATAAGGTAAAATTTCCCCTAATCCGTATTCATAAATTAACCACCCAAGAATTGAGTCATTAATATTTGAAAATTTAGACGTTCTTATCGTTTCAGCCGATGCCCCAAGACGCGTAATAAGATCGCTCGCAAGCGAAAGGTCTTTTTCTAGTTGGCTCGAACTAGACGGGAGTAAGTCTGTGGTCATCTATCATAGCCAGCGAGGTTTATAGTTATAGAACCAAGCGCGGCGGCTGATGAATCATCAATGTCTAAGTCCAAAGCGGGGGTGTTTAATTCCACCCGCTGCACGCCAGCTAGGTGTAGCTTTTTAATTATCCAACTACGGGAAAGGTTCCACCCAAGACCGCCTTCGCTCGTAAAATCGGCCCGTATTGAATCTTCTAAACCTGTAAGAATTGAAGAAGGAGTGTCAGGGTATAAATATATATCCGCGGTTATCGGCGTTTCGATAATGTTGGCAGAAACCACACTTAAAAGGTCAGTAATGACTTTTACATCATCGCGTTGCATAGTCGCGTCCACGACACTTATTAATTGCGTGGATGCTGTGCCGTCGCCCGACGTACCCAACGCGGCGGTTCTAATTCTTAGCCGATAATCGTCATCATTTTCAGCGGGATTACTTATGCGAGTCACGCCGTAAGTAACGCCCAAAGTATCTAGCGCGGCCCCTGTTGTGTTTCTTATTGTTGTTCCTTCGTTACTAAGTATTGCGACTTGAACCTGACCACTTGCGGGACTCGTAACCAATGAATCCTGAACCCGGTCGTCGGATGTTAAAGCCTGATATCTATACCAAGAGCCTCCACCGCCTGTGCTAGATCCTTTAATTTTTTCTACTACGCGGGTGCGTAATGCTGTATCTGTTTCGCCTGTATTTCTAGCGACGTTATAAAAGTCGGCCAAATTATCTAAATCATTTCCTGTCGCCAGTCCCAATAAAGTAGCTTTAAACGCGTCATTGATGCGCTGTCTTAATAGCCCTTCTCTATAGGCCGCGACTTCTAACAATTTCATCGCGGGGTCGGAATAAAGGAACGCGTCGTAACCCGCATTTCTAGATTTAAAATCCGCAACTAATGCTGAAAAAATTTCGTCATAATTTAAAGTCTCAACAATTTGAGGATCGGGAAGATCAACACCTGTGACTGCCATTAGTTACCTCCGACGCGAAGATTGTTTATTTCAAATTCCGATCCGTTCACCAAATAAGTGAATGTCAAATCGAAGGTGGCGAAACCTGATCCTATGTTGGAAACTTTCACCTCGTTGCATTTTAGTCGAGGCTCCCATTTTTCAAGCGCTTCGACCGCCGCTACCCTTATTTTTCCAAGGGTTCTTTGGTTTAAAGGTCTGTCCAGCAAAACGGGTAGATCGCTTCCGTAGTCCCGTCGCATAACTCGCGTCCCCACACGGGTACTAAGTATGTCCCGAACTGATTGTTCAATGTGGGCAAAGTGCGTTAAGTCCTTGCCCGTTGTGGCGTTTACTCCTTGCATTTAATTCCACCCCTTTGTGCAGTTTAGAACTAGCCCGATGTGGTCGGACAATTTAACGAAATTGAAGATGTTGTTTGCGCGGGCGCGTAATCTATTTGGTCTTGCAAACGCGGATCGCTTTGGGCTGTATTTTGTGATTGCCCTGTAGAATGATCGCCCCTATTTAGTTGGGTTGCTACGTCTAAAAGTTGCTCTACATTTCTTTCGCCGTTATTTACAACTTGCGAAATCATGGAACCCGTATTTGTATCCCCTCTTAATAGCAGTTCCCATGACGGCTCAAAATTTTGCGCCGCTATTGTTTCAATTAAATTGTCATCAGAAATATTAGATAAATTAGATCGCAAACCTGTAATTAAATCGGCGGGATCATATTCATCTAAATTTTCGGTCGTTTGCACATCTGAAATTACGCTACGCACTAAACTTGCTTGGTTCGCTATATCGCCTGAAATAATTCCCGAAGTAGAAGCTTGATCCATTAGCTGATTAATATTCAAATTTCCCGCCGTCAAATTGCTTTGCAGAAAATCAAAACCGTTTTGGCTAGGAACTGAAAGCCCCGCACTATTGGCAACGCTGACCGCAAAATTAAGCATATTAGTCGTGTTAAATCCATCTACGGGATCTTCAATAAAACTCATGGCTTCCGATAGCGGGCCTAAATATTTATCCACCCCCGTCACGTTCATCGCCGCGCCTAAAATATCTTGCGGAATTGCATTTACTAACGAGCCGGAAACACCCGTTAAAGATGAAATATCTGATAAAGGGCCAGCCGCCGCGGTTACGTTTGTAAATAAACTGTCCGCGTTTCCAAAAGTATTTACCGCGTCCGAAATACTAGGTAAAGACGCGACCTGTCCTATAAGCCCCGCCGCGATACCCGCTACCCCACCGCCGTCGTTTAAATTTATCGGATCGCCTAAAAGGTCAAGAGATTTGTTGCCGGATAAGTCGTCTGTCATACCGACAATAGTGTCCGAGCAAAGAAGCTTTCCTTTAACGTGCATCGCATCGCAATCAACTTGAACGAAGGGGCTTTTTAAAATAATTTGTCCGCCCGCGTAAATTTTTGCGCTTCCCGGCGTTTCCACTCTTACTAAATTTTTGCCTAAATCAAATTCAATTAAGGTTCCATCGGCGAATATTTTCCGCCAAACATCATCGCGAATATCTTCAAGCGGCCCAAACTCATAACCGTTAGCAATCGTCCCAAAAGGGGATTCTTGCGGGGTCATAAAGTTTGCGCTCGGTAAGATTTGACCGTTTTCCATTTCCCCGCCAATGCAAAAAACGGGAACAATGTCGCCAATTTTTGGCGGTTGCCATTCACTAACACCGCCGCGGCAAACGGATGTGTTTGGTTGTATTAAAGGGAGCCAGCCGGATAAAAAAGAACTGTCAGCAACTTGTTCATTTCCGAACATAACTTTGGCCCGTATTTTCGTCAGATCGACTTCTTTAATAGTCGCCATTCGAATTAGGTTTGTTATGTGCCTTCCATGTTCTGTTGCTTCGAAGTTTCCTACTCCGCCCGTTGCCCTGTTACTGCGCTGTACTTGAAAACTCACGGCGTGCTAACTCGAAAAAATAACGACATACAGGAGGAATATCCTGATCTTTCTCTACGGTACTTGACCCCGCTGCGTAAAACTTTGCGGCTAAATGCAAAACGCCTTGCGCGTAGTAATGGCCATAGTTCGATGCACTAACTTTACCGCCAATAAAATCATCAGCCGCTTTAAGTGCGTCCGACACATACCCTTGGCAAGTTTCCTTATCTATTTTTTTTAACTGCAAAAAGCGCCCTAAATCCGCAGCGTTTATTTGGTAAGTTTTGTCGGGGACTTTTTTAGTTGTTGTTTTTTTCTTTGTTGTAGTTTTTTTGGCTGGTGTCATGGTGTAATGATCTCCTCTTCATATTCTACGTTGTCCTCGGGAATGTGGGTGCGTAGCGTTATTTGGTTAATGTGATCGACACCGCAATTATCTGGATAATTTCTGTCCCACAGACCTAAATCGACCCCAAGTTTATAAGTGTTGTATTTAATTTCGTAAGTAACGCGGATTGACCCAACAGGTATTTCGCCCTCGCGTTCGATATCTATTTCCGTCCCGACCATGAAAAGATTAGCGTGTTCGGCATCTGTAACCATTAAGCCGTGCAACGCGCCTTCTATTCCAAGGGCCAAACTATCAAGCTCGTCTTCTACATCGTCGAGGGCTTCTGCCACGCCTTCGATATCGACTCTTAAGACCCGTTGATAACCACCTTCAAATTCTGATTTATCAATAGGGCGGGATTCTTCGCTAGTAGCTGAAACAATTATTAACGGCATTTCTTCAGGGTATATTTGCGCCGAGCCTCTAGTGCTAAAAACGCGCCCTTCAGCGTGCGTCCAATATTCGCCGTTTTGCGTAACTGTCGCCAATCTGTCCGCTATTGCTTCGCGGAGTATTCGACGCGGATGTTTGTAATCGTGGGCCATTAGTCACGTAAGCTTGTTCTTTGTAAAAGCAAAGACATACCTGTATGTCCGTCTTCTTGAATATCTCTGATCCTGTAATTGGTTGACCGAATAGTTATTAAGTCGCCCTTTCTAGGTTCAATCGTAATATCTCTTCGATTAATTCCTAAAAGTGGTTGGGCTGAATTTACTGGCATCCCCGTGCGCGGGTCGACTGCCATGTAACTTTCTTGAAATATACCTTTCAGGGCATAAGTATTTGAATCGCGAGTTAAGGTCACAGGCTCGCCCATGACCTTTATCCCCGCCGACAAAGCACGATTTGCTAAGTCGTTAAGCATTACGCAACCTTGAAACCAACGATTTTTACATCTACTTGGTTGCCTGTAACTGCTACCACATAACCGACAGCGTCGTTTGAGGTAGTAGCGTCAAGCTTTTTAGAAGATGAATCGTAGTAAGCAATGTCGCCTTGAGCTAATGAAGCGGCTGTCTCTTTAGTAAATTCGAAAACGCCGTTTGTTGCCACAGCACCAGTTTCGCCGGAAGCGATATCGGTAACTGCAACTCCAACTAGGTTTCCTTCTACTACAAGATCGCCGGAGGCATAAGCCGCTGAAGCAATTAGATCTAAATTAGATCCTTTTTGTACTGAATTTTTCATTAATTTAAACTCCTGTGGATTTGTAGAAGCCTCTGTGGTTTAACAGAGTAGTTCCAAAATCAAGACGGGCATAAATACAAACGCCGTCAGGATCGCGCTCGGAAACTGTGTCTACTTGTGGGCCACTTTCGCCAGCCAAATATCCATGAGCAATCATGTCAATTTGTGAAGGATTAGCGGTTACATAATAAACAGCTTCAGATGCATCATCCAAACGAGGCTCAACGATCAAGCTCAAAGAACCTGTGAAGATATTTACATCTCCTGTGGTCGCTGGCTGGATAGGTGAAAGGAATTGCTGCGCCGCTGTTTCCAAGCTAGTAGGAACTAAAAGGAAGTTAGGACGAAGATTAACCTTGTTGCCCGCTATGTCAGTTTGCGTTCTAAGTGACTTTCTTGCATCGCTTATTGCAGATGTACCGATAGCACCTGTTCCACTGTTGCTGTGATCAGCATGGAAAAGAGCTTTAGAGTCTGCGCTGAGTGTTGCGTTTCCAGTAATTAACGCCCAAACCTGATTACTTTCAAATAAGCTCATGCCTCTTCCGATCATGGAAGGGATACGGCTTAAAGCATCAAGATCATCGTTGATAATTAGCTGTCTAGTAACAGAAATTTTCTTTCCGTAAGTAGAGATTTTCCAGCTAGAGCTTTGCTCCTGAATAGTGGCTGATCTATACTCGCCGCCCTCTAGGAGTGGTTCTGGCAAGATCTGACCCGCTACTTCAAGTTCCGTTACGGCCTTAAAGTCAGGTAAATTTCTCTGTCTAGAAAGTGGACGCCATGTTTGCTGTTCTTCAGCGTAAGCGGCTAAAAGACTTTTATTGGCTGTGTTAGAAAGTAAAAGTGGAAAATCACTTGTGGAGTGCATTGCACGCCTAGCGATTTCGCTACGGGACATTCCTTGAATGTTTACCCCGTTACGCTGGCAACTTTCTTTTGCCATATCAAGAAGGCTGCTAGAGACATATTCTCTTGCGGCACCTTCCCATTCGCCCAAACCAATACGTGCTTCAAGGGCTGCCTCCATACAGGCGGAGCGCTTTTGAGCCTCGTCTTCAGTTACTTCCACAGACGATGTTGTTGGAACGGTAGGTTGATTTTTTGCCCATTCGTCAATAACGAATTTGCGAGTAGCTTCTACGGTTGATCCTTCTGACTCTAGCTTTTCAGATACCGAAGCATCTAAACCAGCGGCGCGAACTGTGCGGCGAATTTCCGCAACACGACGACGCTCTGTAGCTAAAGCAGCTTGGATTTCCGCTGAAGTGTCTTGAGCAACAGGAGCTTCGACTTCGATTTCACGAGTCTCTTCTACTGGTGCGTCTAGATCACGGATTTCATCCATTGCAGTTTCCTTTTTTATAGGATTGTCGTTTAGTTTAGGCGAAATTTCAGAACGCACTTGCGCTTGAGCATCCGCGGGAATTGGGACTAACGATAATTCGTGAGGTTCCCAATCTGTGGCACGAAGAACGGGTTGCCCCTTTTCTTCGCTGCGCTCGTAGTTCCAAACCTTGTATCCGACCGAAACTGATCGGATTATGCCGTCCTTCACATCGTTGAAAATGGGAGTTACGTCATCGCGGTTTGAAAAACGAACAAGTGCGCGACCTTGATTTTGTTCATCAATATATGCACGCTCAACTACTCCAACAATGTCGGATAAGTCGGCGGCACTATGAGAATTTAATAAAGGTGCGCCATTATTGAGCCTATCCATACGGATTGACTCAGAAGACATGGACAACTCTTCTAGGTAAGGCCCGTCGAAGTTGCTTCGCTGAACACGAGCGCCAGTTGTCCAAACGACTTCCGCTGTTCTTTTTTCAACATCTACAGACTCAGGATTAAAAAGTGCCCGCGTTTGTAAAAGTTCGTCTGTCATAAGGAATTTTCCTCCTCTCTAAAGTTTAAAGGTCGGACTCGTACTAGCGCCAATAGTTTGGAATTAGTTGGAGGCCAATTTTAAAGATGGGAACTGAAAGCTCGTTCAGCCTATCTTATTCCCCTTCGTTGCTTTGTGCAGAAGGGTCAATGTGTTGCGCTTGTCCCGCGCCTGTAATCTTTCTAGGGTCGCTGTCTAATGTAATTCCCAGAGAATCTAGCCTGTCATTATCTTGCTTGATCTCTGAAAGTACCTCTTCAGGGTCATATCCGTTTTCTTTAATAGCTTCGGATAATGACATTAAGCCGCCACGAACTGCGTCAATGGTGGCATTAATTTCTTTCGAAGGATCAATTAATTCGCGTTTTGGAGGTGTCCATTGCGCGGTAATTCCATCCATCTTTATTCCGCTTGCCGATGCGGATTGGACAAACCACTTCCAAGTGGGATTCAATAGTTGAGGCACGATCATGTGCCAGCGCCAAGCTTCAATATTTCTATGAAATTCCAGCCATCCCATTCGGCCCGACGAAAACGACGTATTGTTTAAGTCGCCAGTTAGTGCTTCGTAAGTAATACCGAAACCCGCTGCTATTTGCAAGAGATATTGACGAGAGATCTTATCGAAGTCGCCAATAGTCGGAGGATTTGCAAATCTAAGGTCTTTTCCCGGCGGCAAAATTTCAATCATTCCCGGTTCTATTTTATCTATTAATTCAGTTCCCATGCCCATGTCCGGCGACTCTGTATCAATAGCGAAAGCGGCAAAACAAGCTGAAATTTTTTGCTTTAAAAGTTGCGCGTCGGTGTAATCTTCAAAATCCCTCATCCTTAACATTACGGGCGCGGCCCAACTAACTCCCCTGTTCATTCCCGGCCTGTCTTGCCTAAAAATATGAAGTATGTCGTCAGCGGGTACGCGGGTCGATGTAATGTTAGTTACTCTTAAATGTCTTTCTCCCGGATGTTCGTCATAAATATGATAGGCAACGCGCTTGCCTTTTTTGTTGTATTCGATCCCGTCTTTTATATACCCTTTATTCTTTTCGAGGGTTACGTCTTTCGAGTTGTCTAAAAAATCTGGCTCAATAACTAAAAGCTGCAGCGGAATTTTTTGATCGGGAGCTATAACACGACGAATAAGACATTCACCGCTTTCAACCACTGTTCTCATGCACAGCGCTTGTATTGAATAAAAATCCGAGCGCCCCAAATAATCACATTGGCTAGGATCATTTGCCCAATTATTCCAAAGATCCGTAAAAGTTTGCGATCTTTTTTTACTTCTTTGCGCCCGCGCTTGCCCAATAATTCCTGTGCCAATTGTATTGGAAACAATTACCCCAACGGCTTTATTCGCATAACTACTATTGCGGATTAAATCCCTTGATCTATCGCGTAATATTTGGCGGCTTCTTTCCGCGGCGGCATCTGCACTCGAAGATGATGCTAACCAATTTTCAGCGCGACGACCTTTACTCGCTCCGTCATATTTACGAAGCAAATCGATTTGCGTTCTAGCTTGCTCCCTTTTTAAAGCCACTTGCGGGTTAATAGCCGCGACAATTGAATCGAAAAAATTAGCCATTTTTAGAAGTCCCTCTGAAAGCTGACGAACTTACGACTTGCGGTGCCAGTACCCAATTTGCTTCTTATTAAATCCCTCGTCATTAATAATTCTTTTAGATCGCGATACCAAACTTCTTTGTCATCATATTTGACACGTAAAAATCCGCCCGCTATCGCTTCCTCCACCGCTGCAAGCCCTGCTTCTGTAAACATAACTTAATCCGCCTTTTTTTTGATTATATCTCTATAAAAAGCTTGAACGCCTTCTTTTGATCTGTTTTTGTTGGTTTTCTTTGGTTTTTTGAGCATTTATGGAGCTATTTAAGCCATTTTGATTTAGCTCATATTCCCATCTTTCTTCTGTCCAGCGTTGCGCCCCTACCGCATCGAAAGCCGCCCTCGCGTAAACACGACAATCCAATGCCTCGTTGCGTTCTCGCGTTTTTTCCCATTGATATTTATGGTATCCCCTAACAATTCGGCTCACTAAACCTTCCGCAGTTAGTTGTTTAAAAAATTCCTCCGAATGTTGGGGAAAATGGCACCACCCTGTCGGTAATTCTTCATCTTCATCTGTAGGTTTTGTCCGGCGGAGCCAACCGTAAAGCTCCGATTTTGCCACGCTTACTCCTACGGGCCAAACCTTTATTCCTGATTTTATTTTCCGGCCTTTTAAAGTTAATTCGACTGGGCTCGGCTGACCCAAAATTGTTGATTGCTGTTCGCGCCCTTTAATCGCCATTACTTTTATTTGGGATTGGGATCTTACCCACCTATAAACTTCTTGGGTTCTATAACCCGTGTCTATGGCGGTCATGCGAATAGGGATTTGGATACCATTAGAAGCCTGAAAGGTCAATTGAATAGTCTTTGAAAGTTCTTTCCAAACATGATCTTCCGCGGTGTCACCACTTAAAACTATATAGTCGAGGCTCCAACTTTCTAAATTTTTACCCCAACCCACGATCTCCATTTCCAATCGGTTCTTTTGAACGTCAATTCCAGCGGTAATAAAAACAACACCGTCGGGAACAGTCCCAAAAGCATATTCCTCCCGTCGATGATATAAAGTTTCCCATTCCGGCGCTTCCCCTGTATCAGCCCACGCAATTCCGAGGACAGTATTGTTAAAAACTTTTAATAAATTGTCGTCTTTTTGCGCGGCCTCGTATTTTTCGACGCACTCCCTCCAACTGAACCAACCAAGGGGTGAATATAATGACGAAATATGATAAGAGCGATATTTTCCATCAGGGTTTTGCGGTGTCCAAACTCCGCGGGGCAATAATTTATTTTTATGATGCTCCTCAAATAACTCTTCGCAATGTACACATTTATATTTCACAGTTTCCGGCTTTTTTTCTTCCCAAACCATTTGTTCCCAAACTAAGTGCTGAAAAGTACCGCAGTGAGGACAAGGAATTTCATAAACACGCATATCCCCGCCCATAAATTCTTTTTCAATTCGGGAACGGTTCGCGACAGTTGGAGTACTTGTCCAAAAACTTTTGCGGCGGCTAAATGTTCTCGTTCTAGCTTCAGCCAACGCACAAGGATCGCCCTCCCCGTCAATATCGCCAGCAAATGAGTCCACTTCGTCAAGAAATAAAAATCTCACGGGCAAAGAGCGCAAGCCAGCGCTACTATTCGACCCAGTCATGATTAGGACACCCCCTAAAAATTCCTTTGCCAACATCGAATTACCACTATCCCGTGATCTCGGGTCTTTTACTTTTTCTCTTAGCCGAGGAGATTCGTCTATTAACGGTGCTATTCGCGTTCTAGAATTCCGTTTTGCTAATTCCACTGTGGGCTGGACTGCAAGCGTAGGGCCGGGTGACATATCAATTATGTACCCAATCCAATTGTTTCCGGCCTCAGTTTTACCAATTTGTGCGCCCGCCATAAAAACTACTTTTTCCGTCGAGCTATTAGCTGAAAGCTCGTCCATAATTTCTACTAAATAGGGAGTGCGAGAATTTTTCCACTTTCCCGCCTCCGCTGAAGCTCTTTGCGAAAGTACCCTGTGCGCTTGCGCCCACTCGCTTACAGTAAGTTCCCTGTCCGGCCTTATAGCCTCCGAGGTAACATCCCAAACTATTTCATTTGCTTTAGCTAATACCATTTCTGTCCGCCAAAGAAGTTAATGCTGATTTTATTTCCCTTTGCATAATTAACATAATTTCGTGTCTCATTTCGGGATCTTTAACACCAGCGGTCGCTGATATTTCGTTCACAATTCTTATTGGGATATTTTCAATCGCGTCCCGTAAAAGACGCACCGTTTTAAATTGTTGAATTTTTACGTCGTCCGCCTTAACGAGCATCCCCGCTTTTTCCCTAAATTCTAATTCTAATAATTTGGCTTTAAATTGTTCCCCGTATGCGCGGGCTTTTGTGTAGCTAATATTTGGCGGCAAATCCGCGCCTTTATTGAATAGCTCTTTTTCTTCTGTTGGTGCGTTTCGCTGTTGGCTGCTATTGGTATTTTCTTTCCATTCTCTTATCGCTAAATTTGGTTCTATTAACCAACCCCGTTTCCCTTTAATCGCGCCCTCCTTAATTCGGCCCTCTTTGATTGCTTTGCGGACTGCTTGAGGACTAACCTTTATTTGGTCAGCAAAATCGGAAAGTTTTATGGCCATTAAGATTTATTGCGTTTAAGCCAAGAAGCGTGCTGCTTTTGTTGACTTTTTATTTTTCGGCAATGTTCGCAGTCACAGCTTTTTGTCATCTGATTACCCTCAAATAATAAGAGTCACGTTCTTTAGCACTATAAATCGGACACTCCCAAGGAAAGACAACCCACTCTTTTTTTACCGTATATTCGACCGCGGTGTACCAATAAGGCTTTTTGCGGGTTATCCATACCGCGTAAGAGCAACCAAAAATGTCTTTGTATTTTTCAAGGGTCGAGCCTGTGCTGTAAATACTGTCAACAATAATTGAACATTCTTCAGGACTGTCGAGCGTAGGAAGTTCCAAATAATTAGCTAAAACAGTCGCTAAAATTGTGCCGCTTTTGGGTACACCGTAAACTCCATTAAAGGCTCGGCCCTCGAATTCCGCCGCTAACCTGAAGACGGCTTCGTCTAAGGAAGCCCAACTCAGAAGTCTCATTTTATGTTGGTAAAGCAATGACTTAGGCCTCGCTCCGCGGGCTTTAATGGTATATAATCGGAATGTACGCAAGGAGATTTGAAATGCAAACTAAAATTTCTATCGTTCGCGATTTGTGGAGTAACGGCGATAAAATCGGCGCTCTTAAGATAGCGGCTAAATTTCCTCAACTTGGCAACGAAAAACGAGATATTACTACCGCATGGGCCGCGGTAACTAATCCCGGTTTTTACAGGCAAATAAATAAAGACCCCGAAGAACTTATTGAAACGGGACTGGATGCCATGAGAGAAAAATATAAGCTTAATTAAATTCATTAGGCCAAAACATTCCAAAAGAGCGTTTTACCTTTTGACAATTTTTGACACATTTCCCACGCTTTTAGATCGTAATTGCCACATGAGGGGAACGGAGCTTTATATCCACAAGACCATGAAAAGTCTTTTGGATACTTATGCAACGTAACATTTGGTGAATAAGTTTGCTTTTCGTTTCGACTTGCTAATCCGACAACCACACCATGAACAGGAATAGGATCAAAAGCTTTTCCTAAACAACGAGCAAGCATTCCCGAACCTGTCGCCGCCCATACTTGGTCTACTTTCCCAACCATTGAACGAACTAATTTCATTTGATGGATAAATGGGTTTGATGCTTCTGACACATCAAAGCCTAAAGGTAAAAACAAAGCCCCTTTGTCTTTTGCGTATTTTTTTGCTTTTGATTGAACATTAGACATATAACCATACGGAACCTGATAAATAGTTGCACCATTTTTTAACGCTTTTTTTTGTCTAATATGTAGCTCTTTTCTTTTTGCATAAAACAACGTCACTTTGGTTTTTGTTCTGCCACCCCAAACTGAAAGTGCATACGGAGCACCTCCACAAAAAGGGCCGCCGAATACAACTTCTTTTGCATCCTTAACCAAGTAAGGCAAAAACCTCATTTTTGAACCACCGGGAACAAGATCATCACGAACTACTAGAAACCGATTGTGTTCTTCAATAATCGGTTTTGGTTGCCACCATTCATTAGGCATTGATTAAAGCCCTCGTTTCAGAATTACAGGCAACATCAACGACTAAATGAATCCTCGTTGTTTGACTTGTGTTTTTAACTGCGTGTGGTTTTCGAATGTCTAAATAAAAAAGAGATCCAGCGGGGAAGTGAGACATTACCTTTTCCCCTGATAAATTCCACGAAGAAAAAATACACCCTGTCCCCGTTTGCAATGGAATATGTAGACGAGCAATCCGTCCGTTAGCTGTTCCGGCATTTCTATCTGTAATGTCTGCGTGTCTTGCTAACTCGCCATTGTTTGCTTGCAATCGCATTAGACGAACTCTTTCTAATTTGCCGGGTATAGAATTTGCCAATTTCCATACAGTCGGAAGACTTGTAGCTGCTGATGTTGGCGCACATTTAGCTAATAACCTTTTCGGATTTGACAGCTTCCATCCTTTCGACATCTCTTCGGGTTTAATAATAAATTGAGGATCATTCGGATCAAAACCCTGCAACGCAACCGCCGTCCAAGATTTGCGTTTGTTGTAGGAACTATAATGTTGCTCCCACGGTGGCTTAAATTGATTGATTTCTTTTAAACACTGTTGAACTGTTTCAACATCTGCTCCTTTCCCTAATAATTTTAAAGCCGGAATGTCAGACTCAAAAAGGGAACCGGAAACCCGTTGAGTTTCGTTGACATTTTTAACGTATAAAGTTTTTATGTCAGACGAAGCAGATACTTTTGTGGCTACTGATGAGAATCCTAACTTTAGGATAACGTCTTGTACTCGGCTGTTTTCTGCGTGGACTTCAACCCATGTAGGCCGAGGGCCAGCGTTTTCTCTTAATTTTGTTAACAGGGTATTAATTCCAGCCGTTGTGCCAGCTATCGCCTTAACTTGTAAATCATTTTTCAATACAGCAATTTTCCTTTGAGCAAAATCAGTCTGTAAGCTTTTTGATTTAGATAGTCGAAAAATAGCAACTGCCGTGATTTCTGATTCAGAACGAACCCAAGCGAGTTGTTTGTCCTTTAAAGCAGTGGCGATGTCTCTTTCTTTGGGTAATCCAAATGCACCGTATGTATGTGGTTTAAATTCCTTTTTGAAAATTGCGGCGACTTCTTTTAAAAAAGAAAGTTCAAACCCTAACGCCCAAGCGGGATCATCCATTATAATTCTCCTCCAATTGATTCAGCCGTTACTTTTTCGCCATATTCTGTTGCTTCTGGCTCCTGTTCGTGGTCTGCTAAATCTTCGTTAATCTCACCAAATTCACATTCGCCGCACGCTTGCGTTGCTATACGCGGGTCGCCTTTACAGAAAACCAATATATTTTGATGAGTTTTGCCTAGTTTTCTTGATACTTCGAAATATTGCCTAGTCCTAAGTGGAAGGCTCCCCGCCATAGTTACTAATATTGCTTCATTGTAATAACTAAGGCCCGCGTCTAAAAATGCCTGAATAGTATCACCCACAAAATTGTAATAGCCGCCGTCGTTTTTTCTAATCTCGCCAACTACTATCGCGGCGAACCGATTGTCTTTTAAGAGGCTGCAACTATCCGCGATTATTTTTTTATATTTTTCAATAAACTCAGGGTATTTCATATTGCTTAAGTCTTGAGGATCATCGCTGTATTTTTCTAAATCCGCGTAAGGCGGGCAAGTAAAAACCATGTCCGCCTCTAGATCAGGAAGCAAAGTTTTTATTTCTAAACTGTCTCCCGTTTGCCATTTAATATCGCATTCCGGTGCGACGACTGCGGCTTGTTGTTCGTTGGCTAATACTTGTTCTTCCCTTAGATCAACGCCGAAATATTTACGGTCACATTTGCCCGCTACTATCCCTCGAACGCTTCCGCCCGCAAACGGGTCAAGGATTAAAGAGCCGGAAGGCGACCACCACCTATAACAAAGTTCTGCTAATACAGGGTCAAAAATACTTGTCGAGCTAGCCAAAACACCAGTGCGCCCAAGAGTTTTTGCCAAATTGTCATAACCTAAAATATTTTCATCGCGCCCTTCATCAGATTGGATGCCAATATTAATCCAATGTTTTTTTCTAGTTTGCCACCAGCCTTCGCGGGCGTTTAAAACTGAAAACGGTGGAATACCAAAACTTTCAGCCAAAGATCCCTGTAGTTCTTTTGGATCACCGTAAGCTAGTGGATCGCCTTCGGGTTCTGTTGGGTCATTATCTCCGAAAATATTTTCCATATCATCGTCAAATAAACTATCTAAAGTTTCCGGCCCGAAGCCAAGAAGGTCTAAATCAAATTCGCTAAGTTTTAAATCCTGTAATTCTTCACGCAAAAGACTTTCATCCCAACCCGCGTTTTGCGCTAGCTGGTTGTCTGCTATTACATAAGCTTTTTTTTGCTCCGGCGTTAAATGTTCCAAGGGAACGACAGGCACTTCCGTCATTCCTAAATCTTTTGCCGCTAGTAAACGACCGTGCCCCGCAATTATTCCGTTTTCGCCGTCGACTAAAATTGGATTTAAAAAACCAAACTGTGTGATGCTCGCGGCTATTTGCGCCACCTGATCTGCATCGTGGGTGCGGGCGTTTTTTTTATAAGGTTTAAGTCTGTCGATGCTCCAAACTTCGACACGCTTTGCCATCGAGGGGTTAATACTACTGTCCATTTTTGGGGCTTTAAATTGTTTACTAGATTATCGGACTGTCGCAACTTTTACGCAACCGTCTTTCTTTTTCCCGTTACTTAATCCCGTATTTTAAAACCAGTTTTTTGCTAGTTTTTTTTCTCGTTACGGACTACGTTTTCAGCCCGCCCACCAGACCCCTTGCAAATACTAGATATTTTTTTTTGCGCTACCCCAAGAATTGTCAAACGCTAGCGTTTTTTTGCGCCGGGGGGCCGCCGCTAAGTAAAAGTTGTCAAAGTACCTTTTGGGAGGGGGTGCTTATTACCTACCGAAGCCGCGAGCCATTCCATCTAGCACGCGTTTAACTTCTGTTTCTAATGCGTTAATCATTTGGCGCTCGACAGTATCCATTATCGAAACACCTCCTTTACTCTTTCCGAGCGTTATACCTGAAATACTTGGCCCCATTATTACCCTTAAAGG
>MDTB01234825.1_pt1 | contig 16004 bp, 13 predicted proteins | sample 811161 | NCBI WGS metagenome assembly MDTB01 (sample SAMN05326650, study PRJNA326480) | marine metagenome | isolation source: seawater | place: Mediterranean Sea | collected 2009 | reverse complement strand
TCAATAGCTGCGCTTATTGCCTTTGCTGACTTAGGTGCAGCTGATACGGCGCACTCATGAATTGCTGCTGACTGTGTGGGAGACGCTTTCACAGCAGCCTTGACAACGCTTTTTACATCACCACCTCCATCAATTGCACCTTTGACAATAGCACAAACACAGTCTTCGTATTTTTTTACTAACTTTGATACAACAGAAGAGGCATTTGAAGGTTTTGCTTTAACGCTCGCTTTTGCTTGGCTTCCTATCTCTGAACAAGCGTACTTAGTTTCAGCAAATGCTCCAGTGATCCCAAAGCCAATAGCTAGGATTAAAACCATAAATTGCTTGGATAAATTATTTTTCATTTTCTGTTATTTGTTTGTGTAAGAAATATTGAGGAGTAGTTAAGAATTTAACTTATTTATATATATAAGATCACTAATAATAGTGGTAACCGCAAGGTTTTTTTAAAGGAATAATTCAACAATGATGTGACGGTAAAATATCATTAAATAAGTAATTTTATTAATATAAATGAATTATTAATAATTCTATAATTATTACATTTCTTGTTAATAATGAATAAGTTATGGTGTTTTTACGGTAATTACGACAGCTCATTTAAATAGTTTTTGGCTGCAATTGGACCATTTTTGATATATCAAGCAACTCTCAAATAAATATAAAATCAGAAATTCATACCAAAAGTACAGATGACAAATAAGAGATTAATCATAATAAATGCATTAATTGGAACTACAGTTTTTCTAATATGGTTAATTTCTTCGAACTGGGACAAATGGGAGATTGGTACAAAATTCGTAGTCACCTTTTTTGTAGCCGTTTCTTTGGGGCTATTTGTTGTGCTCGTTATTCTACCTATACTCGGTGATCGAATCGGTGCCTTCTTCTTTTCCGCTCCAGAAGCCATGGAAGCTGACGCCACAGCAAAAGCGGCCGCTAAAGTTTCTCAAGGCGACTACGAAGGTGCCATCAAAGCTTATCAGGCAATTGCAGAAGATGAACCTGAAAATCGTTTTCCTATTTTTGAAATTGCAAAAATTCAACATGAACACCTGAGAGATATAGACGCATCGATTAAAACTTTTGAAGAGTCACTGGAGAGTAGAGAGTGGCCAGAGAATGATGCCGCTGCCATCATTTTCCGTCTCCAACAAATTTACTTGGAGGATAAGCAAGATGAAGAACACTCCAAGCATTTACTAGAAATGGTAATTGAGAAATTTCCTGAAACGCGCCACTCTGCTAACGCTCATCACAGATTAAATGAACTCAAAAAAATTGGTTAATTATTAATCAACTAACATCGAAGAGATTAACTATTTAGTTATTTTAAATCGCGCTGAATAAATCTCTTTACCTTCGCTTAACCATAGCCTTTCAAAATCAGTTACAGGATAAAATTCTTTACTATCCCAGGCTATTCTCTCAAGCATATGACAATCACTTAAAGCGACAATTGCTTCTTCAAAATATTCCTCATGGTCAGTCTTGAATAAAAACTCACCTTCTTTATTCAAAATTCTGACTACAGATTCACAAAATTTCTTATTGATGAGGCGCCGCTTATGATGTTTTTTTTTGGGCCAAGGATCTGGAAACAATAAATGAACGCGGCTTGCACAATCATCAGGCAACAACCACTCAACGCTATAGGAAAGCTCAAGCCTGAGGACCTTAAGATTAATCAAGGAAGCATTCTCTGCTTTTTTAACAACCTTACGCACTCTACCAAGCAAACGCTCAACACCTAGAAAACTTTTCTCTGGATATTGGGAAGCTAAAGCTAACAAAAAAGACCCGTCTCCGCATCCAAGATCAATTTCTAGAGGGCTCATTTCATCGGTAAAAATTTCACCGTGATTCAATTTTCTGAAATAGTTAGGCGGGATTAACTGCACTTTTTTCTTCTATTTTATTATCAGCAGTGGAATCAATTTTCTCGGGTGGGTCTACCCAGCGGTCATGTTCTTTGATAAGGTCTATAAGTCTATCAACTGCTTCAGTCTGGGGTATATTAAACTTAACTGCTTCTTTTCCCACGTAGAGATTAATTTTCTCAGGAGCTCCTCCAACATACCCGAAATCAGCGTCAGCCATTTCACCGGGACCGTTAACTATACAGCCCATGACTGCAATTCTAACTCCCTTTAAATGTCCTGTAGCTTCACGTATTCTAGCAGTTGTTTCCTGCAAATTAAAAAGTGTCCTTCCACAACTTGGACAAGCCACATAATCAGTCTTAAAAATCCTTACACCAGCTGATTGAAGAATATTGTAAGAAAGCCTTAAAGACTGACCAGGGGCCTCTTCTCCTTGAACTAATATTGCGTCACCAATGCCATCACAAAGCAGCGATCCGACACGCGATGAAGCTGTAAGTAATGTTGTTTCAAATTTAATATTTGGATCAACGCTAGGAAAAAAGGTGTCTTTTAAAACAATTGAATGCCTGTCATCTAGCCTAGATGCCAGTAATCTAAACCCAGCGACAACCGACAAATTTATTTTATCTTCGATAGTTACTAATACAGGTTCTTTTAGCTGGTTAATGCGATGCACGCTTTGCTCATCTCGAGGGTCAATTCCGATAATACCGGAACTGTCGATAATGATTTCTGGCTGAAAATCACCCAACTCTTTAAGTTTATGTGAAACAGCATTTAATTTCTTTTGAGTTGTACAAACTCGAATAGTCTCTTTACCGCCAACCTCTATACCTTGCACAGTAATTTCACTGGTTTCTCTTTTGTTAAAATTAAAAGGATCAAAGGGTGCCTTATCTTCATTAGGTAGATCGTTATCGACTTCATTATTTGGTGAGCATACAGAGACTAGGTTTTTAGCCACTGGCACCTCGCAGACGGCATCCTCAGTAAGTGAAACCCTTACAGTATCTCCAATGCCATCATTTAATAATGATCCTATACCAATGGCACTTTTGATTCGACCATCTTCTCCATCTCCTGCTTCAGTAACGCCCACATGCATTGGGTAATTCCAATCAGGCCCTTTCTCTTTCAATGCAGATACCAACAATCTGTATGCCCCAATCATGACTTTAGGATTACTAGCTTTCATTGAGAAAACAAAGTTGTGATAATCTAAATCTCTAGCAATACGGGCAAATTCTAAGGCGCTTTCAACCATACCCTTAGGGGTATCTCCGTAGCGATTCATTATTCTATCACTGAGACTCCCATGATTTGTTCCAATTCGAATGGCAACCGATCTATCCTTACAAAGTTTTACTAACGGGGAAAATTGCTCTCTTATTCTGTCCAATTCCTCAGCGTACTCAGAATCCGTGTACTCTCTGGTTTTAAATTTCTTCTTATCCGCATAATTACCTGGATTAACACGAACCTTCTCCACCCATTTAGCGGCTTCAATGGCAGCATCAGGCTTAAAGTGGATGTCGGCAACCAACGGTACTGTGCAACCAGCCGATCGGATCCCCTCAGCAATATGCTGAAGATTTGCAGCATGCCGACGGGTCTGCGCTGTTATTCTTACTATTTCGCAACCAGCATCAGCGAGCTGAATAACCTCTTCAATTGAAGCCTTTGTATCCAAAGTATCAGTAGTGATCATGGACTGTATACGAATCGGGTTTGAAGCACCAATACCGACTGATCCTACCTTAACTTCTCGAGTCACTCTTCTTTCATAAATATAGAAATTTGTTGGATGCTTAAAGTCCATAAATTTATTCTTCAAAGAAAAATCATTTGGCAAAAACTACAGGCTCTCTTTCAACTGCTTTCTTAGAAAGATCCCCAACGTCAAACCAAGTAACATAAACCATGAATGAAATTAACAATAAGGCACATCCAAATTGAAGCATTTCCATTACCTTTAAATTAATTGGAGATTTGAATACCCATTCATACAATGACATTGCAATATGCCCTCCATCTAATACTGGAAGGGGTAAAAGATTTAGCATAGCTAAATTAACATTGATTAAAACACTTAAAACAAAAGCAAACCTCCAACCATAAACTGGGTCACTTAAAGTTTCATAATAGTAATTTCCTATACCTATTGCTGAACTCATTTGAGAAACACTAACATCTGCGTCATGCCAAGGCATAATGGCGCTAAGCGTTCGAAATATTGCAGTTCCACCATCCCAAACCTGAGTAAAAGGGTTAGGACCCGGGCGCTGTAAAGTGGTCGGAATACCTTGCCATTGAATTCCTAACATTGGGGAAGCACCCTCAGGACTCACAGGCAATTCGGGCCTGACTGTGATATTAATCTCTTCTTCTCCTCGTTGAACCAAAAGGGTGATTGGGGTAATCTCTTTTCCCATGGCGTTTATAATAAAAGTCAAAGATTCTCTACTGAACAATTTTTTACCATTAGCCTCTACAACTTTATCACCAGGCATAAGACCCGCCTTTGAAGCAGGGCTATTTTCTATTGTTTCTGCAACAATAGAATCAGATATAGGGCCTACTCCAATTTTTCTAAAATCTTGTCTTTGGTGTGCTGGCCTATTTTCTTTTTCATAACCACTGATAATAGTTATAGGCTCTTCAGATCCCTTCCTTTTAATTAACAACTTTATTTGTTCACCTTCACTGTAAATTACTCTCTCTAATATTGAGTCCACCATTCCCGCAAAACTTTCGACTTTAACACCATCAATTTCTAGGATCTCATCACCTGGAAGTATTCCCGCTTTCTCTGCCGGCATTCCAGGTGCAACGGAACCTACAACTGTGCTCTGAAGCTGCTCCCTAACAGGCTTTCCAAATCCCCAAACTAATAGAGCAAAGAAAAGAGCTAACCCAAAGCTAAATAATGGTCCAGCAAAGGCCACAATTATTTTATCTATAGGCTTAATAGGTGGCAGTGATTCTTTTCCTTCATTTTTACCTTCTAGCATTTCCATTGGAGCCATTTGAGGTAATGCAACAAATCCTCCCATCGGTATCCAACCCAGCCCCCACTGAACTTCTTTTATTTTCTTTTTCCATATTGGCTTACCAAACCAAATTTGAAACTTTTCAACTTTAAGCCCTCGCCATTTAGCAGCCCAGTAATGACCCAACTCATGAACCACTATGAGAATATTAAACAGAATGATAACCTGCAATAGCGTCCAAAGTACTTTTCCAAGTCCTAATAAGAATTCCATGTTTTTTAGATAAAGGGGGTATTTAAATTATATATGAATTGTCCACTATATCATCCACAATGAACGATCGCAAAGAATGTGTGAAATCTAAAAAAATGACAAAAGTTATGATGCTTGATGCTCTCTAGCCCAGCTATCTGCATCTATTAGCTCATTAATGGACGGATTACTTACAACTTTATGAGCATCCATAACAAATGCAACGTGTTGCCAAATTTCTGGAAAACTTATTTTTTCTCTCAAAAAAAGATCAACTGCCACCTCATTAGCTGCGTTCATTACTGCAGGCAAACTTCCCCCAACGCTTCCAGCTCTGCGGGCTAATTCAAGCGCCGGAAAATCTTTAGTTCTTGGAGCCTCAAATTCGAGAGCCCCAATTTGAGAGAAGTTTAGGGGTTTTAATGTGTTTGGGACTCTATCTGGCCAAGTGATAGCATATTGAATAGGAAAGCACATGTCAGTAACACTGAGCTGCGCAAGAACGGATCCATCAATAAATTCGACCATCGAATGAATCACACTTTGTGGGTGAACAATCACGTCAACTCGATCCATATCAATATTGAATAACCACTTTGCCTCAATCATCTCTAGCCCCTTGTTGAATAGTGTCGCTGAATCAATTGTAATTTTAGGCCCCATCTCCCAAGTTGGATGCTTAAGAGCTTGCTTAGGGGTAACTTTTTGAATTTTTTCTTTCGAACTTTGTCGAAAAGGACCACCAGATGCAGTGAGTATTAATCTAGAAACTTCATTGGATTCCTTACCTTCAAGACATTGAAAAATCGCATTATGTTCGCTATCAACTGGTAAAATATTTACTCCATTTTTTTCTGCTGCCTCCATCACCACTTCACCTGCCATAACTAAAATTTCTTTACTTGCTACGGCTAAGTCTTTACCAGCTTCAAGGGCAGCAAGCGCAGGCCTGAGTCCTGCAACACCAACAATAGATATTAATACAATGTCAGCTTCTTTAAGCGTCGCCAATTCAACTAAACCATCTTCTCCGGAGAAAAAATTAATATCCTTGGGAAGTTTTGATCTCATAGATTTAGCCGCTTCATCCTGCGTTAAGCATACGTTACGAGCACCGGTAGAATTTAACTGGGATAGAAGCTTTTCAGCCGATTTATGTGCAGCAATGCCTATGATTTCAATGCGGTCAGATAAGTCATTAGCTACTTTAATAGCGCTCTCACCTATGGAACCTGTGGACCCTAATATGACCACTTTCTTTTTTCTCGAGGCCATGAACTATGATACAATTTTTAGGTAAAAATAGAAAGCCGGTGCAGTAAACAACACACTATCAACAAGATCAAGGACTCCTCCTATTCCAGGTAAAGCATTTCCAGAATCTTTAGTCTTAAGACTTCTTTTTAATATTGATTCAGCCAAGTCACCGATTGCTGCTAGGGGAGCTAAGATTAATCCTAATAGCAATACTTCAATCCATCCCAAACGAATCATTTTTTCTTGAAAAATTGCAAAAAATATGGCCCCTCCACCTACAGCAAAAGTTAAACAACCAAAAAGAAAACCTTCCCAAGTCTTACCAGGGCTAATGTGAGGTATCATTTTGTTTTTGCCAATTAAAGTACCCACGATATATGCACCCATATCTGAAAACTTTGTAACAATTAAAAGGAAAATTATATAGTATGCACCATGATTTTGTTTTACTGGATCACTTTCAATATACAGAATGCGAATCAAAAAAGAAATAAGTACCGTTATATAGAGAAATCCAAATATAGAACCAAAGAAGAGATCCTTTGTTCGTGGAACATCAACAGAATAAAATAATAAAATCGTGGTTGTTGAAATAATGAATAACGCCATGAAAATGGCATCCAAAGCCAGTTCTTCTAAATTCCAAGATCCAGAATAAAAAACAGTTACTAACACTAAATAAAAAAAGCTCAACAAAAGAGCCATAAACTTTACAGATGAAAATGCAGCCGCTTCTTTTATTCCCAGCATATTAAAAAACTCATGTATTCCTAATACACCAAGGATAATAATAATTGAGGAAAATATTATAGACTTCTCAAAATAAACAGCCAATGCAATTAAAAGCCAAAGCACTACAGTTGTTATTGCTCTAGAAAGGAATACGCTCCATCGACTCTTTTTTTCTATCTTATCTGATTCAGCCATTATTCAATCAACTACATCAAGATTTCGCCAATAAACTTTTTGCATTTTTAACAGCATTAAGGACACACTCTTTAGCTTCTAAAATTTTCTTTGATTGTTTCTCATGTAATTTCTGGAGTGATTCTCGAGATTCTTGATATGGCTCAAAAAAATTTTCACCAGTTAAACGATAATAATCTCCTAGTACATCTTTCAACTTATTTCTGAACTGGGAACTAATTTCATCAAAATTTCTAAGAATTTTTTTACGCTGATTCAAAAGTAAAACAAAATTAATTCCTAATATTATAGTTGCCATAGCAGTTAAAATAAGAGGGCTCAACGAATAAATTTGTTTTAAATAGATAAAAGTAATTAATAATAATACTAAAGAAAAAAGAAAGAACCTTGGAATTATTCGACCATTTGATACCAATAAAATAGAAGAAAAACGTTCAATATAACTATCTTTAAACTGATCAATTAGCGTTGATTTTTTTCTATCGTACCAAGTTTTAAATGTATTACTTTGTTTTTTTTCTGTAAGGGAACATTCATTTATCAGTTCATGTAATTCAGAATCTCTTAACTCACTACAAGAATTAATCTCTTGTTCAATCCTAGTGAAAGTTGAGATAATTTTTTCCGAGCTTTCATTGATACTATCAGATAACAGTTCAAACGTTTCCCTTAACTTTCTATTAATTATGAATGTCGCTATTGGGATGTTCATTAATTTTTCAAAAAACTCCCTAAGCATATTATTTATTTTTTCAAATTCTTGTAAGTCATCATATAAACACTCGGAGAGTTCATGAACTATTTCATCAGATGACAACTCTATAAGCTTTTCAATCATCTCAATATCTTCTGCCATTGAATTATCAATGCGGGAAGAATCCTCAACAAACTTAGCAATCCTCTGCGTTGCGCTAGCAAGGCTGTTTTCTGCTCTGCTTAAGTTTTTACAAAAGGAATTTTTTTTCTTTATTGTATCATTGATCCATTGAACAAGTACTGACAAACCCTCATTACTAGTATTTGAATTCTGGTAATATTTTGATATAGGAACCATAAAGATCGGAACATCAAAACCTAATGAATTTTTCGATGAACCGCTGATGTATTCAATGAAAGCTCGATTTTCTTCATCAGTACGAAGATCTGAATGAGTTAAAACGCCTGCAAATGGTCTCGTTGCAATTATCTCTAAGTCACTTATAAAATCATAAATTTCTATACTCCAAGGATCAATCGCAGGAACAATTAAAAATACAATATCTGAAACTAAATAAGCCTTCTTAATCTGGTCCGAATACTCTTCAAATTGTTTAACAGGATATTCAATAAAATTGATTCTCTTTAAGATGGGCTCTGGTAAATAGCACTCCGCGAAATCATCATCTTGAAAGATTTTAGAAGTTTCGCCAAATTTCCAAATCTTTGGGCCAGCCACACCTTTATGTAAGGCTAAAGAATTTCCTTCAAAAAAATTATTAATGAAAGTTGATTTTCCACTAGCATCGTCTCCCAAAATTAAAATCGTAATTGGACGCGAAAGAGAATGAGCAGAGGAAATTAATCCCCCTAAGTCATTCTCTGGAACATTAAGATATCGCCCAGCTTGCCTGAAAGTTATTAATAAATCTCGTAATCCATTATGTGAGGAAAACAAGTCATCTACCCGCATAATAAAAGTTTAGCAGTCTCTTAAGTATATGCAAACGACGTGGCTCTTTCTAGAGAAAAGATGACTTTTTTTGACTCTTCAAGAAATGATTATTAAAACCATTAACTATTCTCAAAATCGTAAAATTCGCGGTGTTCTTTGGTCTTTACTACTTGTCGCCTTTCAATAGAGATAAGCTGACTAACTGTGACAAAGCGATAGCCTTTTGAGAGCAAACCATCAAGAGCCCTTGGCATCGCAGCAATTGTTGGACCGTGAATGTCATGTGCCAATATAATTTCACCTGCATCAGTCTCTGAAACAATTCTATGAGCCACGACCCCTGAACCAGGCCTTTTCCAATCCTCAGGATCTACTGCCCACATAATCGTGCTATAACCAAATTCACGATTAAGCCATACTTTAACTCTATTATTAATATGACCACCGGGAGGACGAAGTATCCTTGGCTTAATTCCACATGCAGCAACTATAGCTCTCTCGCAACCAAGCACCTCCGCCCTAGCTTCCTCGATACTTATGCGACTAAGATATTTGTGATTGACCGTATGATTACCAACCTCATGACCTTCGGCTATCATTCTTCTTATGATATTAGGATAACGTCGTGTATTTGTTCCAACCACAAAAAAAGTGGCCTTGATATTTCTAGCTTTAAGAATATCTAATAACCGCGGAGTATGGACTGGATGGGGACCATCATCAAAAGTCATAGCAACGAATGGTGCTTGTGTACTTATTCTAGAATAGGTTAGAGATCTTGCTAAATTTGGATCAACAGGAATCGAAAGATCAGGATTCCTGAGCATGGGATTTCTTTTTGAATTAGCGCTAAAAAAACCACCCCTATTACCATTCCCATCCAAAAATGCAGTATTGTTTTCCTTCTTATCGCTGGAAGAACATCCAATGAATAAAGTGATAGATATAATAATGAAAAAGATTCTGGCTAAGAGTGATCTGGGCATAAATAGTTAAGAAAAGTTAATATTAGCATTGCTCAAATCTAAATCTAGAGATAAACCCAATTTTCTCATTTAAAAGATAACAATTAATAGAAATAAACATTTTGAATTTACAATTTCCATTTTTCTTAATGTTTTTGCTATTTTCATTGAATAGCACCTCAGCAACATGGCCAAAAAAATTTGATGCTCCACAGGTCAAATATGAAGAAAATAAATTAGATAGTTTTTATAAGTACACCACTAAGTCATATACTATTTTTTCTAACCAAAGAATACGTGAAGATAGCATATCAAAAATTGCAAATGTGGCTGAATCAGTCAATGGAGCCATTAAATTATTTCCAATATCGCTGCAGAAGAATATGAAAAATGGAAATAAATCATCCAAGATAATAAGGCTCTATACTAATGAATCAGAATACATCAAGTCCGGTGCAGCAAAAGGAACGGTTGGATATTTTGATGGGAGGTCAAGAGAGGTTAAAATCAATCAAGAATACTTATTAGGTGACAAGAAAAAAAAATCTAATTTATATCAAAAGCACCAATTCCGCGTTTTGGTTCATGAATTAGTGCATCAATCTATGGGAGACCAATTTTATGCACTACCAACATGGATGAGAGAAGGGGTAGCAGAATATTTCTCCGCCACACATTTCTCTCCCGGGCGCTATAACTTTTCAATGGCAACCCAGCATATCAAAGAACAAATTCAATACTTATGTAATCTTGAGAATAAAGACGAGTTACGAGCCCCAAACTTAAAATTAATAACACTGATGTCTTCTAATGATTGGAACAAAGATACAATAATGAATAAGGACAGAGCTTATGCAAAATATGCTAGCTCTTTATTGCTAAGTCATTACCTAATTGAACTATCTTCAAGAAACTTCAAAGGCATGAGAATTTTCTTAGATGAATCATGGGAAAATTTTTACAATAAAAAAATGAAGAAAAACAAAAAACATCGAATTGATCAGTCGATACTTTGGGGAGATAAGAATTTATCTAAAATAGAATTTCAAATCCAGCAATATTGGAAATCAAAAGGACTTATAATAAAATTTATGAGTAAAAGTAATTAAAACTAAAGGTCTACTTTTTTGGCTCCTCGGGCTTATCTTCCTGTTTAGGCACTTGCCAACCCATGTTGACATAAATTCCAGGAACAGCACTTTTGAGTTTATCTACGCCCGCTTGAGTTACACCTGTTTGCCACACATATAGTTTTTTTAATTTCTTAAGGTTTTCAAGATTCTTTAAACCCTCATCAGTTACTTTGGTGCCGTAGAGATTAAGATATTCCAAATTCTCAAGCTTACCAATTTCCATTAGTGTCTTATCTGAAATTACAGTATTCTCTAGGTGTAATTTGGTAAGCTTCGATAACTGCCCTAAATCTGTTGCCGCCTGATCAGTGATCCCACTCCGTGAAAGATCAAGCCATGTAAGATGGTCCTTAACAGGAACCAATAATTTGACTTGCGCATCATTAAAGCTCTTAGCAACGTTAATTACATTTGCAGATAGGTATTTTGTATCCTGAGCCAACTGCATAACAAGAATACCTGCTTTTCCAATCGCAGTTATGTCGGCGTCATTCGCGGACTGAGGTGGTTCAGGTAAGTTAAAAGCCTTCTTAATCTCTCTTGGAGGAGAATAATCCATTGCGGCGATCATGGTACCAATATCTTCAGGGACATTGACTTCAGAAATTTTCTTTTCAAAGTTCGCTCCTTCGGCAATCCACCAACTTAACATTTTCTTTTGTTCCTCAGAAAGACGCTTCTTACCTTCTGGCGGCATTACTTCTTCATCATCCTCTGGAAGCATAATCCGCTCAATCATCATGCTTTCATCGATATCCCCAGCCACAACACTCTCACTTTTCTTTATTTCTTCAGGATTATGTAAACGAATCTTCCCCTTAGCTTTTGAGGAACCGTGACATGTTGTACAATTTGAGGAGAGTATTGGTTTTATGATATGCTCATAAATCTTATCTTTTTCTGGGTCGAGTTTTCTCTTCTCTTCAGCAAAAGTCGCGCTTGATAAAAAGAGTAATGAAGACATTGAAAAGGCCAATGATCGGGAGATTAAATTTTGTAGCAGCATAAAAGTGTTATGTTTAGCGGTTTACTTCCTTAAACTTTAGAAAATTACTTTAAAAGTGATTTAATTTTGTGGGCGTCTCATAAATAAGTCAATTACACAAAACAAGGTTTTAGGAAAAACTAAGAATATAATAGTTTGACTATAAAATTTTATTGCGCAACAAATCTCCTATAATTTTAGGATTTGCTTTACCTTTGCTTAATTTCATTACCTGACCAGTAAGCCAATTGATTAGCTTATCATTACCGGCTTTAATCTCTGCGACCTTTTCCGGGTTTTTACTTATAACCTCATCAACCATAGACTCAATTTCACTCGAATCTGCAGGTTCAAAACCAAGATCCTTGATAACATTTTCGGGGTCTTTTTGAGAATTTTCAAATATAACAGAGAAAACTTCCTTCGCCTGATTATTGGAAATCTTCCCAGATTCTATTTCATTAACTAAAAATGCTAACTTTGAAGGACTCACAGGACATTGGCTGATTTTCAGATCATGCTCATTCAAGACTGCTAGAACATTATTAATGACCCAATTAGCTATCTTCTTTTTGAAATCTGAATGTTTAGCAGACTCCTCGAAGTATTCAGCCAGATGTTTATCACTTGATAAGACACTAGCGTCGTACTCACCTAAAGAAAATTCATCTATAAATCTTTTTGTTTTCTGATGAGGTAATTCAGGAACCAGCTGTTTGGCTTTTTCAAGAATCTCCGAAGTGTGCACAGGTAAAAGATCTGGATCTGGAAAGTATCTGTAGTCATGGGCATCCTCTTTGGTCCTCATTAGCTGAGTTTTGCCGAGGTCATCATCCCATCTTCGAGTGGACTGAATTAATTCACCTCCGCTATCAGAAACTTTTACCTGCCTATCAATTTCATAATGTAAAGCACGTCTTACTGCGCTAACTGAATTCATATTTTTTAATTCAATTTTAACGCCGAGCTCTTCTTGATCTGGAGGCCTAATAGAAACATTAACATCACATCGCATCTGACCTTTTTCCATATCAGCATCCGAAAGGTCACCATAAATTAATATTTGCCTAAGTGAATTTAAATAAGCAAACGCTTCTTCTGGGGAATCAATTTCAGGCTCACTAACAATTTCCATTAGTGGAGTTCCAGCACGATTAAAATCAATAGTAGTACCACTTTCGGCATGAGTACTTTTTGCAACATCTTCCTCCAAATGAATTCTTGTCAAACCAACTACCTTATCAAGATTAATGATATCTTTCTGAAAATCCTTTGGATAGCAATGGTTATAAAGAGACACACCTCCACCCATACATAGAGGAAGATCAAATTGGCTAATCTGATAATTTTTTGGCATGTCAGGATAGAAATAATTTTTTCTATCCCATTTACTAACTGGAGGAGTTTCACACCCCAACATTAAACCAGCAAGAATCGTTCGCTCAATAGCTCCGCCATTTAATACGGGCAAAGCACCAGGTAATCCAAGACAAGTAGGGCATGTGTTTTCATTAGGTTCTGCTCCATATTCGACGGGGCATGGACAAAACATTTTACTTTCAGTTTTCAACTGAACGTGTACTTCAAGGCCTATTGTTGTGATGTAATTCAAATCAAAAACTAATTGTATGTTATTTCTTATTGATCAAGACGAATTCGACCCTCTCTTCTAACTAGGACACCTTCCTGATTATCGTAAATGGATTCATCAATCATCTTTTCAACTGCCAACCCATCAAGCAACTTATTGACTTCCGGATCTGATGCAATGATTTGCATTTTTGGATGATTTATCAATCCCACATGATCTCCTTTTTCTATGAGCTCTGAAACTTCTGGGTCATTCACTAGATCTTTCAAGCCTTTAGTCCTCAAAACCCGAGATACTTTTGGCTTTTTGGATAATTTTTCACCTGCAGAATCATCTTTTAAAGTCACAAGCAAATTCGATATTGCCCCTTTAGCCCGTGCAGAAAGAGGGTCAATTTTACCAATAAGGTGACCTAAGTGGTCTCTCTCTAATGCATAATTCCATCTCGCCCAAAAAGGTCTAGCTTCATTACTTGTTCCGGGTTGCGCAGAAATTCCTGATTCAGTGTAATCTACGGAGAGTAAAGTTCCTGCAGTCCAAAGAGCAATGCCTAAGACTAAAATTAATGCACTTGCCGGAACTAAGCTTAATACCATACCAAGTGGTCCTCGAAGGAATGGTTTTTTTTCTTTTTTTGTAAAGGGACTAATAATAAAAGCCCCAACAAGCAATCGCAAAAATAAATAGACGCAAAAGGAGGCAGTAATTGTAATTGAAAAAACCCATAAAGGTGAAGGCTCATCGATTACATGAGAAAGGATGCTTGGCAGTTGGGGATACAAAATGAAACCACAATAAGTACCTACAAACATACAACCCAAACCGAAGAACATTCCAATGACCCCTCTTAAAAAAGCTATCAATCCTATAAGTAAGGCTAAAGAAATAGATAATATTGTAAAATTAACAGGGAATGGAAGAGCTCCATTAAAAAGGTCGGATTCCATATATTAATTTATCAATTAATTGCCAGTTCTACTTACCAGTCACATTGCGCTTTATTCCTCATAGCATGATCACAAATAACAAGTGATGCCATCGACTCAACCATCGGAACCGCACGAGGAAGAACACATGGGTCATGACGACCTCTTCCTTTGAGCTGAGTATCTTCCCCAGAGTTACTAACAGTTTGCTGCTCAGTCATTATGGTTGCAGTAGGTTTGAATGCCACACGAAAAACTATATTCTCTCCATTAGAAATACCTCCTTGTACTCCACCAGAGCGATTAGTTTTTGTTCTTACTCTGTCACCATCCATATAGAATGAATCATTATGGTCTTTACCCGTCATCTCAATTCCTTTAAATCCAGAACCAATTTCAAAGCCTTTCGTGGCAGGAAGACTCATCATTGCTTTTGCTAAGTCAGCCTCTAGTTTATCAAAAACCGGGTCGCCAAGTCCAGTTGGAACCCCTTTCAAAACGCATTCAACAATGCCTCCCAATGAATTACCCGCAGACCTTGCGACTTTTATTAGGCTGATCATTTCCTCAGCAGCCTTATGATCTCCACATCTGACAATGTTTGATTCAACGTCTTCACGACTTAAATTTTCCAAATCAACATCAGTTTGAATGTTTTGTACTGCTGAAACATGAGCTACCACCTCAAATGACTTACTGAAGTTCTCCTTAATGACCTTTAAGGCTATTGCTCCAGACGCAACTCGACCAATTGTTTCTCTAGCTGAAGATCTTCCTCCGCCTTGCCAGTTCCTAATACCGTACTTGGATTGGTAAGTAAAATCAGCATGCGAAGGTCGAAATTTCTCTGCCATTTCAGAATAAGCCTCTGGCCTCGCATCTTTATTACGGACTAAAACACATATGGGCGTACCTAGAGTTTTACCTTCGAATGTTCCAGAAAGTATCTCACATTCATCACTCTCATCTCTAGGAGTTACTATTTCACTTTGCCCTGGCCTCCTCCTATCGAGTTCCTGTTGAATGTCAGATTCAGAGATTTCTATACCAGGAGGGCAACCATCGATGACAACTCCAACCCCTCCACCATGAGATTCCCCAAATGTTGTGATTCTAAAGTTATGACCAAAAGTGTTAGGCATTTGATAATAAAATAGCTCACTAAGCTATGCTTTCCAAATAATTACTGTTATATAGGTTCACATTCTTATGATTTTAACTATGAATAGAAATTATGATTAATTTTTTTTTACTCACTTCCTTGTTATCAATAATTAGCGAAACCAAACCCAAAGTGAGTCCTGTTGCCACTTTCTCTATAATTGCAAGAGATCCTGACACAGGTGAAATCGGAGTCGCCGTACAAAGCAGAATAGTTGCAGTTGGTGCTGTTGTACCATGGGCAGAGGCTGAAGTCGGAGCCGTCGCTACACAATCT
>MDTB01200233.1_pt1 | contig 16006 bp, 15 predicted proteins | sample 811161 | NCBI WGS metagenome assembly MDTB01 (sample SAMN05326650, study PRJNA326480) | marine metagenome | isolation source: seawater | place: Mediterranean Sea | collected 2009 | reverse complement strand
ACACTTCTCTTCTTAAATTTACGTTTAAAATAGCTAATTAGGGAATACCCTAATATTAACAATAATTATATTGTTTGGAGAAAGTGCTTATAGTACAAATTAAATCTAAATCAAGAATTTTGATTACAAAAACAGTTAAAAATGCCATATTTTTCCGGTTTTTTTGTATATTTTATTAAATGAAATAAAAAATTGAAAAAAAATGAAATTTATTCAACTTAAGATTGTCAATTTTTTTAAAACTAATTTGGAAATATTTTTTTTAATACTTTTACTAATTATCTCAATATTTATAACCCAAATTTACAATTATAACCTAAAAAGATTACAAAACGATTACATTAAAGTAATAAATAATTCTTATTTTAAAAAATCTATAAATTTTTGGTTCTCAAATCTTAATCCAAAATATAAGGATGTAGAATATCAAATAAAGCCTGGCGATAACATAGTTAAGATTTTAAGAAAATTTTCAGTATCTGAAAAAGATACAAAAAAAGTTTCTAAATTAATTAGTGTAAATAAAATAAAAGAAAATCAAATACTAAATTTAAAATTAGTAAACACTGGTGAAGAAATTAAAGTATTAAAAGTTCTAATTCCTTTATCTAACACTAGAAAATTGGAAATATCAAGAGATGACCAGCTTGATAAATTCGTTGAAAATATAATAATTACTAATTTAATTAAAAAAATAGTTTTCAAGGAAGGCACAATCAAATCAAGTTTATATAAAAGCGCAACAGATCAAAATATAAGTCCAAATATTATAATAGATTTTGCTAGATTGTACGGTTTTCAAGTAGATTTTCAAAGGGATATAAGAAAGAATGACACTTTCCAAATAGTTTACGAAGTTTTGGTTGATAAAAACAACGAAATTTACGGTAATGGAAATATACTCTATGCGAATTTAATGTTAAGCGGGCAAAATAATCAACTTTATTATTTTCAAAAAAAAAATTTAATTGGACATTACGATGAAAATGGAAAAAGTATAAAAAAAGCGTTAATGAAAACACCAATAAACGGCGCTAGGTTGTCATCATCTTTTGGAATGAGGAAGCACCCAATACTAGGTTATAATAAAATGCATAGAGGTACGGACTTTGCTGCACCTGAAGGTACACCTATAATGGCTTCAGGAGATGGGATAATAATTAAAGCTGGATGGTGTGGGGGTGGTGGAAATTGTGTAAAAATAAAACACAATGAAACTTATCAAACTATTTATGCTCATATGAAAAATTTTTCAAAAAATTCAATTCCTGGTAAAAGAGTAAAGCAAGGACAAGTTATAGGATACGTTGGATCTACAGGTTTATCTACAGGTCCCCATTTACACTACGAAGTTATTGAAAACGGAAAAAAAATAAACTCACAGTTGTTAAAACTACCCCCTCGGAAATCTTTAAAGGGATTAAATAGAGAACATTTTGAGATAGTAAGAATTAAAACAGATGTTTTAAAGTCGGATCTAATAGAAAAATTTTAAAGATATCTAAGAAATGTTTGAATTTTTTTCTTTTAATTTTTCTTTTTGCTCAGTAAATATTCTCAAAAAATGATCTGCAAACTGATAATAGTTTTCAGATAATATTTTATCGCCATTTGACAAAGCCTCTCTAGCTAATTCATTGTATTTAGTTATCAATTTTTCTACGTTGCCATTATTCCTATTATTTTTCCTTCTGAAACCATTGTCTCTATTTCCAAAATCAGAATTAAGCCTGCTTATGTCTGTAGATCTTTTAAAAGTTCTATCTTGAACACCTCTATTTCTATGTCTTTTTTGATTATTTCTAAAAGTCCTCATTATTTAAGAATTTTTTGTTGAAACAATACATCTATCACGTTTTGCAAAATCTTTTATAACTTTGTTAACAAAAAAGTTATTTTGTTTTAAAAAATTTGTTAATTTGTATTTTTGATTTATCCCGATTTCAATAACTAATTTTCCATTATTTTTTAATAAAACCGAGGAGTTTTTAATTACTTTCATTAATATTTCAGTTCCATACATTCCTCCATCTAGAGCTATCTTAGGTTCATATGTGCTTACACCCAAATATTTTAAATGATGCTTATCAATATAAGGAGGGTTACTAATAATTAAATCATATTTACATGATTTAAAATTGTCAACATCTGATTTGAGAATTTTAATTCTATTGTTAATTTGATGTAAATTTGCATTAAATTGGGCTATTTTCGCTGCATTCTTGGAACAATCTATACCAACAGCACTACATGAAGAGCGTTCTTTTAAAATAGAAATAATAACACATCCCGATCCAATTCCTATCTCTAGAATCCTTTTTTTTTCTTTTTTTTTTATAATTTTCAAAGTTTCCTCAACTAAATGTTCTGTTTCTGGTCTTGGAATTAAAACATTACAATTTACATAAAATTCATTTTTCCAAAACTCTTTTTTTTTTAAAAGATAGGCAACTGGTTTCTTATATTTGCGTTTATTAATAACTGATACAAAATTTTTTAGATCCAAGAAGCTTATTTTTTTATCTAAGTTTAATAATAAATTTTCTCTTGTAACTTTTAAGGTGTTACTCAACAAAATTTCTGAGTCGATTTTATAAGTATCGATATTATTTATTTTTAAAATATTATAACCTAAATTAAGAATTTCAATTAGTTTCATGTCTCAAGTTTTTTTAGTTCTTCTTCTTGAGCACTTAGACTAAGATTTTCTACCATCTCTTCAAATATTTCACCCTCCATAAATTCATCTAACTTATGTAATGTTAAATTTATCCTGTGATCAGTTACTCTGCCTTGAGGAAAATTATAAGTTCTTATTCTTTCTGATCTATCACCTGTTCCAATTTTACTTTTTCTATCTTTAGACCTAGCTTCGTCTAATTTTTGTCTCTCTAATTCGTATAATCTTGATCTTAGAATTTTAAGTCCTTTTTCTTTATTTCTAATTTGTGACTTTTCATCCTGTTGACTTACAACGATTCCGGAAGGTATGTGGGTTATACGTACTGCTGAATCTGTCGTATTTACACTTTGTCCTCCAGGACCACTGCTTCTGAAGACATCAATTCTTAAATCCTTTTCCTCAATTTTTAAATCTACCTCCTCTGCCTCTGGCAACACAGCTACAGTTGCGGCAGATGTATGAACTCTGCCCTGTGTTTCTGTATCTGGAATACGTTGAACTCTATGCACTCCACTTTCAAATTTAAGTAATGAATAAATGTTTTCTCCTTTAATAGTTGCAATAACTTCTTTTAAACCTCCAGCGTCACTTTTTGATATACTTATCACTTCAATAAACCATTTTTTTTTATTACTAACTTTTTCATACATTTTAAAAAGGTCAGCAGCGAATAAACTAGCTTCTAATCCCCCTGTGCCAGCTCTAATTTCAATAATTGCATTTTTTGAGTCAGCTTCATCTTTTGGTAATAAAAATAATTTTAATTTTTTTTCATTGATTATTTTATTTTCATTTAATTTATTTAGCTCTAATTTAGCTAATTCTCTCATTTCCTGATCATTGCTACTATCTGATAAAATTTTCTCTAAATCTTTTTCATTTTTTTCAAAAGATAAATATTGTTTTGCTATAGTTAGTATTGAGTTCAAACTTGAATATTCTTTTGAAATTTTTGCAAAATTTTTTTTATCAACAGTTTCAAACGATAACTTTTTTTCTAATAAATTATGCTTAGTGACTATTTCCTTTACTTTGTCCAAAGGTATCATTATTTTTTATTTTTTATTTTTGAGCTCTTGTTCTTTTTTTTCAATTAAGGATACTATCTTTGATATCATTTCTTTGTTATCAATTTTTTTATTCTGTATACCATGTAAGTACAGCATGCTATTTCCACCTCCACCACCTGTAATACCAATTTCTGTTTGAGCCGCTTCTCCAGGTCCATTTACCACACATCCTATAATAGATAATTTAATGGGTGTTTTAATATGTGCTAATTTTTCTTCAAGTGTTTTAACAGTTTTAATGACATCAAATCCTTGTCTTGCACATGATGGGCAAGATATTATTGTTACACCTCGTGACCTTAAGTTTAAAGACTTTAAAATTTCATTTCCTATTTTTATCTCTTGCACAGGATCGTCTGATAGAGACACTCTAAGAGTATCTCCTATTCCATCAAGTAATAGTATTCCTAAGCCAATGGAGGATTTTACGCTCCCTGGTACAAAGCTACCAGACTCAGTGATTCCTAAATGCAGCGGATAATCTGTTTTTTTTGACAACTGTCTATAGGCTGCAATTGATAAAAAGACGTCTGAGGATTTTACACTAATTTTAATATTATCAAAATTATTATCCTCGATTAATTTTATATTTCTTATTGCGCTATCTACTAATGCTTCTGGGCACGGTTCTTTATATTTTTCAAGTATCTCTTTTTCTAAAGATCCAGCATTTACCCCTATTCTAATAGAGCAATCGTTATTTTTTGCTGCTTTAATTACCTCTTTGAGTTTTTGTTGATTACCAATGTTGCCAGGATTTATTCTTAAGCATTTTGCTCCATTTTCTGCTGCCTCTAAAGCTCTTTTGTAATGAAAATGTATATCAGCAATTATTGGAACTTCAGATTGTTTGCAAATTTCTTTCAAAGCTGTCGTTGAGTCTTGATCTGGACAAGATATTCTAACTAAATCTGCTCCTTCGGATACTAACTGCTCAATTTGTTTTAAAGTTGATAATGTATCTGATGTAATCGTATTGGTCATTGATTGAACTGAAATCGGGTTTAGACCCCCTATTTTAACATCTCCAACATTAATCACTTTAGTTTTTTTCCTATTTATTTCTCTGTATGGTCGTAAACTCATATTCTGTCTAATTTAAATTCTTTATGAAGCGTTTCAATAGATTTTTTTAAATTTTTTTTATTTACTAATACTGATATTTTAATTTCAGATGTCGAAATTACCTCAATATTTATTTTTTTCTTAGCCAAAGCTTGAAACATTCTATAAGTAACACCTGGTGTAGTGACCATTCCCACACCAATAATTGAAACTTTTGACACGTTTTTATCGATAATAAGTTTTTTAAATTTTATCGAGTTATTTTTTTTTATAAGCGTGTGTGTTTTTGCAAGATCCTCTTTTTTAATCGTAAAAGTTATATCAGTATGTCTTCCAAAACCTGAAATATTTTGTACTACCATGTCTACATTTACAGAATTTTGGTAAAGAGGTTTAAAAATACTTGCTGCTACACCTGGTTTGTCTTTAACTCCAATAAGTGTGAATTTCGCATCGTTATTAGTAAAAGATATACCTCTAATAACACTATTATCAATAATTTTATTTTTTTTGGTAATTAAAGTACCTTTTTTATTTTTAAAAGCAGACTTAACTTTAACATCTATTCTATTAAGTCTAGCATCTTGAATTGATGCTGGTTGCATAACCTTTGCACCGAGCGAGGCCATTTCTAACATTTCCTCATATGAAATTTTTTTAATTTTTTTTGCAGATTTTACCAATCTTGGATCTGTCGTGTAGACACCTTCAACATCAGTGTAAATAATACACTCCCTAGCTTTAAAAAATTTTGCACACATAATTGCGCTAGCATCTGATCCTCCTCTTTCGAGAGTAGTAAGTCTATTATCAAAATTAATGCCTTGAAATCCTGCAATTATAGGAGTTCCACCTTTTTTTAGATAATTTAAAATTTTGTTTTTATGTATGTTAATGATTCTTGAAGAATTGTAGTTTCCTTCAGTCAAAATAGGAATTTGCCAAGATAACCAAGATCTAGATATATATCCTAATTCGTTTAATTTACCTGCAATTAATGCACATGCTACTTGCTCTCCTGTAGATAGAATTACATCTTTCTCAGCATCAGGAAATTCTTTGGCAAATTTTTTAATCTTAGATAATAGTTCATTTGTCACACCACTCATCGCGGAAGAGATAACAATCACCTTATATTTTCTCTTAATATATGAAATTATAATTTTTGTTACTTTTTTGATTCTAATTAGACTTCCAACTGAAGTACCACCAAATTTAATAACTATTATTTTCATTGATAATTTTTTATTTAATTTTTATATTCAGATAAAATACATCTTATTTGCAAAGTCAACAACGAATGAAAAATATAACTGTAAACAAAAAAGAAATTGATAAGTTTTCGAAGTTAGCTTCGGAATGGTGGGACCCTGAAGGTAAATTTAAACCTTTGCACAAGTTTAATCCAGTGCGATTACGTTATATTAGAAATACTTTAATGAAGAAAAATACAAAGCTAAATAGTAAGCCATTAAAAAATATTAGAATTTTAGATATTGGTTGTGGAGGTGGTCTTTTATGTGAGCCTTTAACAAAACTTGGTGCAAAAGTAATTGGAATAGATGCTTCAGAAAAAAATATTAAAATAGCCAAATCCCATGCAAAAAAAAGTAAGCTTAAAATAAATTATTATTGTGCAACGCCTGAAAATTTCAAGTTGAGAGCAAAATTTGATGTTGTGCTAAACATGGAAATAGTTGAACATGTAGATAATGTAGACTTATTTTTAAATAAAAGCTCAAAATTCCTAAAAAAAAATGGAATAATGATAATAGCAACTTTAAATAAAACACTTAAATCTTTTATATTTGCAATAGTAGGAGCCGAATATGTTCTTAGATGGCTTCCTATTGGTACACATAATTGGAATATGTTTGTGGAGCCTGTTGATTTAATAAATATATGTAAAAAGAATCTGTTAAACTTAGAAGATTTAAAAGGTGTTAAATATAATGTCATTACCAGAGAGTGGAAAATTTCAAATGATACCTCTATTAATTATTTAGCAAAATTTAAAAAATTTTAGTTATCTTTTTTTTCAATCCATGGAAATATTTGAGCCGTTATACCTTCATCATTGAGCTCTTTTATCTCTTTTTTTGAAGCACTCCCAAAAATACCTTTTTTATATTCCTTCGTATTATAGTGCAGAGATCTAGCTTTATAAGCAAAATTATTTCCTACATCCTCAAAATTGTTTTTAATAAAGTTTTGGAAATTTTCAATTTTTCTTTTAATATCACTCCCTCTTTTTAATGCTAACGGACCAGTTTTATTATTATTAATAATATTACTTATGTTAGGCGCCATTATAGATTTATTAATTTTTTTAGATCCACAAAAATGACAGTTGATTAAATTTCTTTGCTTTAATTTCTCATATTCCTTAGAATTTGAAAACCAACTATCAAAATCTTTATTACAGTTTGAGCAATCTAATTTATATTTAATCATTTACGTCCTGTAGTCTTTATTAATTTTAATGTAATTATTTGTAAAATCCATAGTATAACACGTAAAACTTTTTTTTCCATTATTCATCTCGATAACTAGTTGGATGTTATCATTTTTCATATACTTACCTAAATTTTCCTCTGACAAAGACTTAACTTGCTGTCCTTTTTCTAATATTTTATAGTCACCGAAAGATAAATTTATGTTATCAGCATTCATATCAACATTTGTTTTTCCAATTGCCATCATAATCCTTCCCCAATTGGCATCTTCTCCGGCAAAAGCGGTTTTAACTAAAGGGGAGTTTGCGATTGAAAAAGCTATTTTTTTTGCATCGTTCTCAGTTTTACATTTTAATACATCTATTTGAATAAATTTTGATGCCCCTTCGCCATCACTTACTACTCTTTTAGCTAAATTTAAAAGCACACTATAAACAGATTTATCAAATTCTTTTAATTTTTTGTCGTTAGTGTTAGTTATTTGCTTATTTTTTGCACTACCAGTAGAGAAAATTGTAATCATATCATTCGTGCTTGTATCTCCATCACAAGTGATTGCATTAAAAGTGTTATTAATATTTTTTTTTAATATTTTTTTAAGAGTAATTGAGGGCAAATTTGCGTCTGTAAAGAGGTAAGCTAAGGTTGTTGCCATATTAGGAAAAATCATGCCAGATCCTTTTGCAATACCGTAAATTTTAACTTTTGTTTTTCCTATTTTGCACTCCTCCATAGCTAGCTTTGGTTTTAAGTCAGTTGTTAGAATACTCATTGCAGCTTTAATCCATAAGTATTTATTTTGAGTATATTTTATTTTATCAACTAGATCTTTAACCGACGACTTTATTTTATTTAAGGGGAAAGATTCACCAATGGTTCCAGTGCAACCAAATATGATATCACTAGATTTTATCTTTTTTGGGTCATCTTCATCATTTTTTTGTTTATCGGTTAATAATTTTGAAGTTTCCTCAGCTATTTCCTTAAGGGAGTTATAGCCTTTTGAGCCAGTTAAACAGTTGGCATTACCTGAGTTTACTATAAGTGCTTTTATTTTTTTAACCTTTATTGATTTATTCCATTTAATATTTTCAGATATTACTTTTGACTGAGTATAGACTGATGCATATTCTGCTCCATTTCTAAAATAAAATAGGACAAGATCGTCCCTATTATTGTTGTATAAATTTGCAGATGTAACAGATATTGATAGTCCATCTAAATGATCTAAGTCTTGAAAGTCAGCCATTTTTGAGCTGTCTTTTTTGGAAATCAAGAAATTGCTTAAATTTATGGCCATGATATTTAAATTAGTTATTTTATAACTATATAATTATTTAAATACTAATGTATACGAAAAATTAGAAAATGCTAAATCCTATAAGTTTTATAAGTAAAATTTTTAAAAGTAGTAACCAAAATGAAATTGATAAAATTCAATATCTTTTAAAAAAGGTAAATAACCTTGAGAAAATAATTAATAAGCTAGATGATGAGGAATTCCCTGAAAGGACTAAAAAGTTAAAATTAAAATTAAATCAAGGTAACTTAACTGAGGATATAATGTGTGAGGCTTTCGCTTTAGTAAGAGAGGCCTCTAAAAGAAAAAGGGGCGAAAGACACTTCGATGTGCAAATACTTGGTGGGATAGTTTTACATCAAGGAAATATTGCTGAAATGAAAACAGGTGAGGGAAAAACTATAACAATTGCTTTAGCAGCTTATCTAAATTCACTTCTTGGGAAAGGTGTACATATAGTTACTGTGAACGATTATCTGGCTAAAAGAGATTGTAATGAAATGTCGAAAATTTATAATTACTTAGGAGTAAGCTGTGGTTACATTAATAATAATCAAAATGATGATGAGAGATTAAAAAATTACAGCTGTGATATTACTTATGCAACTAATAGTGAACTTGGTTTTGATTATTTGAAGGACAACATGAAGCTTTCCTTAAATCAAATTGTTCAAAATGGACATTATTATGCTATCGTGGATGAAATTGACTCTTGTTTAATAGATGAGGCTCGAACTCCATTAGTGATTTCTGGAGAAGCAGAGGATGCAAGCATGCAATATAAAGCGATAAATAATCTTGTAAAAAATTTATCATCTTCAGATTATGAAATAGACGAAAAAGACAAATCTATAATATTAACGAATGGCGGAATAGATAATATAGAAAATACTTTAAAAAAATCTGCTATTCTCAAAAATAATAATTTTTATGATCCTGCAAACTTACATATAGTTCATTATGTGAACCAGGCACTAAAAGCAAATTTTATTTTTAAAAAGGATAAAGACTACATTCTAGTTGATAAGAAAATTAAAATTGTAGATGAACTTTCTGGGAGAATATTAGAAGGTAGAAGATACGCAGACGGGCTTCATCAGGCTATTGAAGCAAAAGAGAATGTGAACATTGAAATTGAAAATCAAACACTTGCTTCAATAACATATCAAAATTATTTTAAGTTATACGATAAACTTGCAGGTTGCACCGGTACTGCATTAACTGAAAGCCAAGAGTTTTTTGAAATTTATAATTTAAAAGTAATATCAATTCCAACTAACAAAAAAATGATAAGAAAAGATCTTAATGACCAAATTTTTAGAACCGAGGAAGAAAAACAAAATGCTATTATTAATTTAATAGTAGAGTGTAATAAAAAAAGTCAACCCGTATTAGTTTTTACATCTAGTGTTGATAAATCTGAAGTTTATTCAAAACTTTTAAAAAAGAATAAGATCGAGCACACTGTTTTAAATGCGAAAAACCACGAGAGAGAGGCTGAAATAATAGCAAATGCAGGAAAGTTAAACTCTGTGATAATAACCACGAGTATATCTGGAAGGGGGGTAGATATTAAACTTGGTGGTAAGGAAAATAATAATATAAGTGGAACAAATACAGGAGCAGATAAAGAGAAAGATAAAGTTAAGTCTCTTGGAGGTCTTTATGTAATAGGTACAGAAAGAATGGAGTCTCGAAGAGTTGATAATCAAGCTAGAGGTAGATCTGGAAGACAAGGAGACGAAGGAAACTCAGTTTTTTTTGTTAGTTTAGAGGACGATTTGATGAGAATATTTGGATCTGAATCTATTAATAATATGTTAGAAAAACTAGGATTGAAAGATGGCGAAAGTATTGATCATCCTTGGATTAATAAAGCGCTTGAGAGAGCACAACAAAAAGTTGAGGCAAGAAATTTTGACATTAGAAAATCACTACTTAAATTTGATAATGTTTTAAATGACCAAAGACAGGTTATTTTTAGCCAAAGAAAAGAAGTTTTAAGCACAAAAGATATATATGTTTTCGTAGATAAATTGCTTGACGATGAAGTTGATCAAGTTATTAGAGAAAAAAACAATTCCTTAGATCTTGAAAAAGATAAAGTTCTTCGAAATAAATTCGAAACTTTACTTCAAAATCAAAATAAAATTTATCTAAATGAGATATTATCCTTAAAACAAAATGAAATAATAAATACTATCAAAACAAAATTTGATGACAAAAGAAAACAAAGAATAGCTGTATTGTCGGAGGCTGGAAACAATGAGCTAGAGAGGAAAATATTTTTACAAATTATAGATCTTAATTGGAAAAACCATATTCAGTATTTGGAACAACTTAGACAAGTGATTGGATTGAGATCCTATGGACAACGAGATCCACTAATCGAATATAAAAAAGAGACGTTCGCTCTATTCGAAAATTTGTTAGAAAAAATTAGACAGGATACAATAACTTTATTGCTAAATATTAGAGTGAAAGAGGGATATGATATAAAAAAAAATTACAAAAAAAATTCTGAACTTTCAAATAATCCTAATTGTCTTTTAGTTTTAAAAAAAAATCAAAAAATATCTAGAAATGATAGATGTCAAGTAACTGGAAAAAAATATAAAAATTGTTGTGGATCTTTATCCAAATAATGATTGTATAAACAACAAAAATAAAATCAAAGTTACAACTATTAGTCCAAAAATATAAGTTTTCTTACTTTTAATTTTGTTTTTTACATTAAAAATTTTATTAACTTTCCCCGAAAATAATTCGTCTGATGATAAATCTCCATTAGAGATAGTCTGATTTCTTCCAATATTTAAAAATTTGTTTTTTCTATGATTTATGATTTCCTGTCTAGACATTATAGTTAATTCATTTAAGTTTCTAATTAAAGACTCTTTAAGTTTTGATAAAATTTCATCTCTGTTTCTGTGAGCCCCACCACTTGGCTCAATAATGATTTCATCTATAATTTTAAGTTCTAGCAAATTCTTAGATGTAAGTTTCATTGCAGTAGCAGCTTCTAAAGTTTTCTTTGGGTCTCTCCACAATATAGATGCACATCCCTCAGGGGAAATGACTGAGTAAATTGCGTTTTGAAACATTAAAATTTTATTAGACGACGCTAACGCAATCGCTCCACCGGAACCACCTTCACCTATTATAATTGAAATATTTGGAACTCCTAAAGACAATGAGCATTCAATTGATTTCGCAATTGCCTCTGCTTGTCCTCTTTCCTCTGCACCTACTCCTGGGTAGGCACCTGGCGTATCAATAAACGTTATCACTGGCAATCCAAATTTGTCAGCAATTTTCATAAGTCTTATAGATTTTCGATATCCCTCCGGTCTCATCATTCCAAAATTTCTTTTAATCCTACTATCTAAGTCATCTCCTTTTTCTTGACCAATTACCATCACTGAATTTCCCTCAAAATTAGCCAATCCCGCAATAGATGATTTATCCTCTCCAAATAATCGGTCTCCGGATAACGGAAAAAAATTGTGAAAAAGATTTTCAATAAAAAATTTTGATTTTGGTCTCTCTTCATGACGCGCCACTAATGTTGTTTGCCATGCATCAAGGTTTGAGTATATTTTTTTTAACTTTATATCAAGATCTGATTGAAGTTTATCAATTTTAACAGTATCCACAGTTGATATACCTTCATTATTAAACGGATCTTTTAATTTATCTATTTCCGCTTCTATATTTTTTATTTCATTTTCAAATTTTAAATAATTTTTCATATATATTAATATTCATTATATTTTAAAAAAGGCAATATAATGATTGTGATAATATTTACAGAAATAAACCTTGTAAATATAGATTAAACTAAAATATTATAAACTATGGATAAAATAAAAAAAAATTATAAAAAAATCGGAAACTTATTCGTTAGTAAAATTTTATTTAATTTTGTTAATAAAGAACTTTTAAAAAAAACAAAAATTAGTTCAAAAAAGTTTTGGGTTGGTTTAGACAGGTCGTTTTATAGTCTAAGAGAGAAAAATAAAAAATTACTACAAATAAGAGAAGAATTTCAAAATTCAATAGATGAATGGCATTTAATAAATAAATCAAAAAAATTTAACACAAATAAATATAAAAAATTTCTTTTAGATATTGGTTATCTAAAAAAAAATAGTGCTAATTTTAGGATTCAGACCAAAAATGTTGATGAAGAAATATCCAAAATTGCTGGACCACAATTAGTTGTTCCAATATCAAATGCTAGATATGCCTTAAACGCTGCAAATGCTAGATGGGGTAGTTTATACGATTCGCTTTATGGAACTGATGCTATAGGATCTGAAAAATTAGATAATAGGTATAACCCTGTAAGGGGTGGAAAAGTAATAAGATACTGTAGAGATTTTCTTGATAGAGTTTTTCCTTTGAAAAATGGTTCATGGAAACAAATAAATACTCTTAGAATACAAAATCATAAATTAGTTTTAAAAATTGATAATAAAGTTATTCACCTAAAAAATAATAGGCAATATAAAGGATACAGATCGGATAAGAAAAAATTGAAAGGTATTTTGTTAATAAACAATAACCTTCATGTTGAGTTAATTATTAATCCATATGCGTTTAGTGCCAATAATGACCCGATTGGACTGAGTGATTTGGTTATAGAATCCGCAGTTTCAACTATAGTTGACCATGAAGATAGTGTGGCTGCCGTAGATGCAGAAGATAAAGTTTTAGGTTACAGAAATTGGTTAGGATTGATGAAAGGGAATTTAAAAGTCAAGTTTTTGAAGTTAGGAAAAAAATATGAAAGATTTTTAAATTCAGATAGAAACTATATTTCTTCAAATGGAAGAAATTTAAAATTACATGGCAGGGCTTTACTGCTTAATAGAAATGTAGGACATTTAATGAAAACTCCAGCCATACTATTTTCTGATAAAACTCCTGTGCCTGAAGGTATACTTGATGCATTCATAACCTCTGCAGCCTGTCTACACGATATCAAAAGTAAAAGAAATTCAAGGGCAGGTTCTATTTATATTGTAAAACCTAAAATGCATGGACCAGATGAAGTAGGATTTTCTGATGAAATTTTTTCTAAAGTTGAAGAAGTTTTAAAACTGAAAAGAAACACCATCAAAATAGGAATAATGGATGAAGAAAGAAGGACAAGTGTTAATTTGAAACAGTGTATAAAAAAAGTTAAAAAGAGAGTGGTTTTTATTAACACGGGATTTCTTGATAGAACTGGAGATGAAATGCACACATCTATGGAAGCTGGGCCAATGATGAAAAAGGGTGATATGAAAAATTCAGCTTGGATAAACGCATATGAGAATAATAATGTAAAAACAGGTTTAGATTGTGGTTTTTCTGGTAAGGCACAAATTGGAAAAGGTATGTGGGCCGCCCCAGATAAAATGCAAGATATGTTAAAGCAAAAAATAGGCCATCCTCAATCCGGAGCAAATTGTGCATGGACACCGTCGCCCACTGCAGCAACATTACATGCTATGCATTACCATAAAGTTAATGTTTTTGATGTTCACAAAAAAATTAAGAAAAAAATTAAATTTGACTTAAATAAATTGCTATCTATTCCTATTATATCGAAACCAAAATGGACAGTTGATGATATTAGAAACGAGCTCGAAAATAATTGTCAGGGAATTTTAGGTTATGTTGTTAGATGGATTAATAGTGGTGTAGGCTGCTCCAAGGTTCCAGATATTAATAATATCGGACTGATGGAGGATAGGGCTACATTAAGAATATCTTCTCAACATATAGCTAATTGGCTACACCATAATATATGCACATCTGTTCAGGTTTTAGACACTTTAAAAAAAATGGCAAAAATAGTAGACGATCAAAACAAAGGTGATCCAGAATATGAAAAGATGTCAGTAAATTTTGATAAATCAGTTGCTTTTAAGACAGCTTGTGATTTAATTTTCAAAGGGAGAGAACAACCGTCTGGATACACTGAGCCATTACTACATGCTAACCGTTATATAAAAAAAAATTAAAGCTTTGTCCTATTTTTAAAAGCTGAAAATAATGTGCCATCGTCTAAACTTTCAATTTCACCTCCTACTGGCAAACCTTGAGCTAACTTAGATATTTTTACATTAATGTTTTTTAGAGTTTCTTCTATGAAGAAGGCTGTTGTTTGGCCTTCAACGGTTGCACTGGTAGCAACAATAACTTCCTCTATATTTTGATTTTTCACTCTTTCTACTAAAGAGGCAATTATCAATCTTTGTTCTTTCTCGATAGATCCAGATATAGTTCCCCCAAGTATGTGAAAATAACCCTGAAAAATATTGGTACTTTCAATACACCATTGATCGGCAATATTTTCGACAACACAAATCTTAGAAAATTTTTTTTGTAAATTTTCACAATTTTTATAGCCAGAACAGCCACTTTTAAAAGACTTTAAAGCACCACAATAATTACATCTTGAAATATTTTTGTATACATTGGCCATGGCGTTTATGGTGGGCTTCATTATCTCATCTTTATTATTAATTAGTTTTAAAATAATTCTTTTTGCTGATTTTGGCCCTAAACCTGGAAATTTAGATATAGCTTTTATTAATAGTTCAATTTCTTTCAATTCCATCATGATTTATAATGGCCACTTAAATCCAGGAATGCCAAATCCACCTGTGACTTTGGAAAGCTCATCTGAAGTTTTGGATTTCAAATTATTTCTTGCATTATTGTGTGCAGCTATTATTAGATCTTCTATAAAATTTCTGTCTTCCTTTAAGAGCTGATCTGATAACTGGAGTTTTTCTATTTCTCCATCACCATTTAAGATTATTTTTACAGATCCACCTCCTGACACTCCCTCTGCTTTAATATTTTTTATTTTTTGTTGGCTTTCTTTAACCTTAGTTTCAATTTCTTTTGCCTTTTCTAAAATTTTACTAAAATCATTCATCATATTCCTCTTCTAAACTTTTTATTGTTACAATTTCAACATCTGGAAAAAATTTTAACATTTTTTTGTAAGAACTATTTTGCTCGAGTTGTTTAAATTTTTTTTTATCTTTTTGTAATTTAATTTCATTGACTGTTTGAGAGCCATTTTTTTTTGACAACGTAATTATCCATCTTTCACCAGTCCACTCTAACAATTTTAAAGTTAAATTTTTTATGAAATTTTTGTCAAGATTATCATTGAATGAAATTTCAATAGTATTACTTTTAAAACTGACTAAATTTACATTATTTTCTAATTCAAATTTTAACCCGATTTCTTTTTTCTGTGAGCATATTTCAATTAATTCAGATATAGATTGAATTTTATTCTTACTTCTAATTTTTTTTTTTTCTAAATCAACTTCCGTCAATTTCTGAGATGAAATTTTGATTTGATTTATGGCTTGATTATTATTATTTAAATTTTTTTTTTTTTTTTTTTTCTTTTAAGTTT
>MDTB01107583.1_pt1 | contig 16009 bp, 14 predicted proteins | sample 811161 | NCBI WGS metagenome assembly MDTB01 (sample SAMN05326650, study PRJNA326480) | marine metagenome | isolation source: seawater | place: Mediterranean Sea | collected 2009 | reverse complement strand
GTTGCCGACCTTAGTTTTACTGACGCCCTGCTCATGGGTTTAGCATCCGATGGTGGGTTGCTGGTGCCAGAACAAATACCTGATGTCTCGGGCAAGCTCGACGAGTGGCGCAGCTGTAGTTTTGTACAACTCGCGCAGAACATCATCGGGCTTTTCGTGGATGACATTGAGCCTACTACCCTAAACCGGTTGATCGCTGAGGCCTACGCAACCTTTGATCATCCCGATGTAGTGGGGTGGAAGACATTAGACAAGCTCACAGTGGTTGAGTTGTTCCATGGCCCGACCTTGGCATTCAAAGATGTTGCGCTGCAATTGCTTGGGCGGCTGTTTCAGCACGTATTAGCGCAGCGTAAGCAGCGTTTAAATATCCTTGGCGCCACCAGTGGCGATACCGGTGGCGCAGCAATCGCGGGCGTCCGCGGACAGCACAATGTTGACATCTTCATCCTCTATCCCGAAGGCCGAATCAGCCCGTTGCAAGAATTGCAGATGACCACGGTGCTGGATAAAAACGTGCATTGCATTGCGGTTAACGGCACGTTTGACGATTGCCAGCGGCTCATGAAAGAGACTTTTGCCGACCTAGAATACAAGCAGAAGTATCAACTAGGCGCTGTCAACTCAGTGAACTGGGCTAGGGTTCTAGCGCAGATTGTTTATTACGGTTTTGCCAGCTTAAAAACCTCGACTGCGGCAGAGTTTTCGGTGCCGACCGGCAATTTTGGTAACGTCTTCGCCGCTTATCTTGCTTACCGAATGGGTTTCCCGATTGCTAACTTGATTGTTGCTACCAACGATAACGATATATTGGCGCGGTTTTTCGCCACTGGCGAGTACGCTGTGAGCAGTGTGCATCAAACGCTATCGCCTGCAATGGACATCCAGGTGGCAAGCAACTTTGAACGCTTCCTTTACTATCACTTTGATGAGGACAGCGTCCGCTTGCAGACCTTCATGACGGAATTCGCCGAGCACGGCAAAGCCAGTTTAGGCGCTGCTCCGAATACTGCATTGTTCCGGTCGGTCGCGGTAGACCGCGGGCAGACGCTTGCCGCTATGAGCGAGGCGCAAGATCTCTACGATTACGTACTCGACCCACACACAGCGGTTGGCTATGCCGCGGCTAAACAGCTAGGTAGGGCAGACGCGCCAATTCTGTGTATAGCGACCGCCCATCCGGCAAAATTTCCAGAAGCAGTGGTAGCGGCGACAGGCACCGTACCAACTCATCCAAGCCTCGATGCTTTGGTCGGTCTAGAACAGCGGAAAAGTTCTTTGAATGCGGATTTGCGTGCGGTTAAAGAGTTTCTCGCCACCGCAGTTTCAGCTTAATTCTGTAAGCTGTCCTCAATGGCAAGGACGGCTGCGTAGATTTCGTCGAGGTGATTGACCTCGTGACTGGGCTGCGGATCATTTTCGTTTAACCTAGATTGCTGCAGATTAACCCATATGCTGTGCATACCTACGTTACTCGCGCCTTGGACATCGTCGTGCAGGTGATCACCAATATGAATACAACGCTGTGGTGAAGCATTGCTTGGTGTCAGCACTGCATGGAACATACTCGGGTCTGGTTTACTCGCGCCAACCAGAGCACTGGAAATTGCGCCCTGCAGATAGTGGCTGATGCCCGTTCGAGTCACGTCGGCGTTGCCGTTGGTCAAAGCGTAAATAGGATAACGCTCGCTCAGAGTTTGTAGCATCTCGAGTGCGCCAGGGAAGAATACGACTCGGTTGCGACCCGCAAAAAACACGTCGAATGCCGCGCGTGCCAAGTCTCTTGCTTCACTCTCAGCATAATCAGCGCTGCGCATAACATTAAACAGGATTTCGATACGCAGTTGGCTCAGGTCATGGCGTAGTTGCGGATGCTGTTCTAGGGTTTGCGCGCGCAGCTCAATCAAGGTAGCTGAGGTGTACACCTGGTGGGCTGGCTCGGCGTGGTTCTTGAGCCAACTCACAAGTTCTCGCTCCGCAGCTCTTATGGTTTGCTCGACATCCCAGAGCGTGTTGTCCAAGTCCAAAGTAATCAGCTGCAGTTTGCTCAATCCTTTTCTCCAGAATTATGGGCTCGCGGGTGAGCGTTGTCGTAGACCTTGGCTAGGTGCTGAAAGTCTAAATGAGTGTAAATTTGGGTCGTGGCAATATCAGCGTGGCCCAACAGCTCTTGAATAGCACGTAAATCACCTGATGACTCCAACATGTGCGTCGCAAAGCTGTGACGTAGCATATGAGGGTGCAATGAGTTTTCTCCTAACTGGCGCTGCGCCACGCGCTTTATTCTGTTTTGTATCGTTCGCGTGCTGAGTGGTTTGCTGCCGCGCCCTGGCAGCAACCAATTCTGTGCAGTCGGGTTCGGGTGCACTTGCAGCCAAGCGTTGAGTGCCGCTATGCAATGGCGGCCCAAAGGCACCAGCCGCTGTTTGTTACCTTTACCAATGACGCTGACAAATCCTTGAGCCAGATCAAGGTCGGCGATACGTAAGCCCGCCACCTCGCTAAGTCTTAAGCCACTGCCATAAAACAATTCGAGCATTGCGCGATCGCAAACTGCTCGATCGTCTTTTGGCTCAGCGAAATCCAACAACTGGGCCGCCTGGTCCGTATCCAAAACGCGTGGCAATTTGCGTGCAGCCTTGGGTGCGGAAACCAGTTTAGCCGGATTCACACGTGTCAATTTCCGCTGCAACAAAAAGTCGTAAAAGCTGCGTACTGCCGAGAGATTGCGCTGAATTGACTTAGCAGTCAGATGTTGGGCATGCAATTGATTGACGAATCTTTGGACATCTTGGACGGTTGCAGCAGCGCATGGCGAGTTCAATTTCGTTAAGTAGCGGTGCAGATCGCGTCGGTAGGCCGCTAGCGTATGGGGTGAATAACGTTTGCTGTGTTCCAGATGGTGCAGAAAGTCACCCAGCAATGGTTGATCGGTAAGCATCATGCGCTGAGTCTATTCATCACCTTAGCCAATATGTCGGCAATGTATTGAACAAACAGGGTATCCATATTCTTAGCAAATCGAGTGGGGCTGCGGCTGCCGATACATAACACGCCACTACCCCGCTGTAATTTGAGTTTCAGGATTGCTGCGCTGCCCGTTTCGTCGTGATCGGACATAGGAAATAGCTGATACAGCTCGTCTTCGCGTAACACTGTACAAGCCGAATCGTTACCATCTTGCAAATGTAAACAGGGCAGTGCCTCGACATGGTGTTGAATGTGATCCAAGGCCAAGGCTAAATCAGCGGCGGCCAAATGGGCGCAGACAAAATCTGCCTCGAAGTCTACTAATACATGGGTGGCGAGCACTTCGTTGAGTTCGTGCCAAGAATCAACCTCCAGTAACGCGAGGTTCAAAGAGCGTGTCTTGGCAAAGATCTCGTCGTTATTGCGCGCGGCTTGCAACAGCTCGTTCATGCGGCGGCGCATGGTCATGTTGCGATCACGTAAAATGGCCACTTGGTGCTCAATTAATGAAACCGCGTTGCCTGACTCGTGCGATAAGCTTAACTCAGCAATCGCTGTGGCGTGTCGTTGAAAAAAATCGGGATTAGCACGCAGATAGTCCAGTATCTGCTGATCGTTCAAGCCCTCTGTGGCGAGACGAATATTCGTATCAGTGGACTTCGAATCGCCTGGTCGAAATGGCATTCACTCACTCCTGCAGATCCAATGTGCCGGCGTACACTAAGGTAGCCCCCCCAGCCATGGTAATTGGTTGGCTCGGTCCCGACCAATGAATTCGTAATTTACCACCGGGCAGCGATACTTTTACTCGAGCATCTACCAGACCCTGACTGTGCATCGCTACTACCGCGGCGGACGCGCCGGTGCCGCAGGCACGGGTCTCGCCGACGCCGCGCTCGTATACGCGTAGGCGGATAAAACTTCGATCAACGACCTGGCAAAAGCCGATATTTGCTTGCTCTGGAAATGCCGCGTGGCTGCTCAGTTGCGCGCCTATGGAAGCAACATCGACCTTGGATACATTATCTACTTGTACGACGCCATGTGGGTTGCCGGTAGAAACAGCGGTGACTGCGACTTCTTGATCGGCAATGCGTAAACAGTCGATGTTGTCATCGGTGGTTGTAACAAACGGCACGTCCTGAGGTGCGAATGACGGTGCCGGCAAGTCTGTTTCGACCACGATTGGGTCACGATCTGCTAACAGACGGGTTTCAATAAGCCCGCCTTTGCTATGCCATATAAGGTTCTTTTTTGTGCTTAAGCCGAGGTGGTATGCGAGTAGCGCCACGCAGCGGGTGCCGTTACCGCACTGCTCTGACTCGCCGCCGTCTGCGTTGTAGATCAGGTACTGAAAGTCTGTGTTGGGGTCTGTTGGTGGCGCTATTATCAACAGCTGGTCAAAACCAATACCTTCGTTGCGGTGAGCCCAGCGTCGTATCATGGCGGCGCTGAAAGGGTGCTCTGCGGTGACCGCGTCCAGCACCATAAAATCGTTGCCGAGACTGTGCATTTTATAAAACTTACGCATGACGAGTACTTACAGCGTCAATTCAAGCCGGAGCTGATCTTGGATGGTCTCACGTCGACGAATGCATCGGACAGTGGTGCCATCGACTAAGACCTCCGCTGCACGGCCTCGAGAATTGTAGTTGGACGCCAGCGACATACCGTAGGCCCCCGCCGACAAAACCGCGATCAGAGCACCCTCGCGCAGGCTCAATTGACGATCTTTTGCAAGAAAATCGGTGGATTCGCATATGGGTCCGACAACATCCCAGGTTCGCGCGTTGCGCGGCTCCAGCTGTTCGTCCACCACCAAGATCTCATGCCACGCCTGGTAAAGGGACGGACGTATCAGATCGTTCATAGCTGCGTTCACCACAGCGAAGCCTTTTTCGCCCTCATGGCCCGCTTTCAGATACTCGACTTGGGCCAACAATAGACCTGCATTGGCGGTGAGCGAACGACCAGGCTCAACATGCAGTGGTAAGTGTTTCGGTCCCAGCCGCTCTTGCAAACGTGCGCCATAGGCGTCGAGATCCATCGCCACCTCATCTTGATAGCGCACTCCGAAGCCGCCACCGAGGTTAATGTGTTCAAGCATAATGTTGCGTTGCGCTAACGTATCGACCAGCTCCAAAATACTGTCTAAGGCTTCAAGCAGAGGCGCGTCGTTAGCAATCTGCGAGCCAATGTGGCAATCGATACCTGTGACCCGCAACGAAGAGCTTTGCGCCGCTAGTTCATACAAGGCCAATGCGACGTCGGCATCGACACCGAACTTATTGCCTTTTAGCCCGGTAGAAATATACGGGTGGGTTTGTGCGTCGATATTTGGGTTCACCCGAATCGACACTGGCGCAGTGGTTTGGGCCAGGCGAGCGCGCCCTTGAATGCGCAACAACTCACTTTCGCTTTCGACATTAAAGCAACCGATACCCACTTTTAGCGCTAAGTCGATCTCCTCTACCGATTTACCAACGCCGGAGAAAATGATGTCTTCGGGGGTGCCGCCCGCCGCGAGAACACGGCTCAGCTCGCCGCCGGATACAATGTCAAAACCGGCCCCCAGCTCCTTGAATAAACCTAGAATGTGTAAATTTGAGTTTGCTTTAACCGAGTAATGAATGCGCGCGCTCAGTGATCCAAGAGCGGACGTTAACTGTTGATATTGGGTGCGTAAGGTAGCGGCGGAATACACATAACACGGCGTTCCATATTGCTCGGCAATCTGTTGCAGCGGCACTTGCTCAACGCACAGAACACCTGCATTTCCTGTTAACGCGTGTCGTGGTTCACAAGTCATTTGCAGCGCTCACATCGTCAAGAACCAGGATGTACGAATGATTCACCAGATAGGGCGATTGTTCTGGCAAATACAACGGTCCCTTATGCCCGCAGGTTGCAACCAAGGAACACAGTGCAATTAACATAGACCATCGCATCAACATATACACACACGTCAATTGTTGAGGCGCTCGAGGGCGGCCAGAGCTTGCGCTTCAACCTGCGCTGGCGCGGTACCCCCTAAGTGATTTCTTGCAGCAATAGAGCCTTCGAGGGTCAGAACCGTATATACGTCCGCGGTGATTGGTCCAAAATCGCCGCCGTTAAGCTGTTGTAAAGACAACGTCTCTAGCGGCTGGTTAAGTTCCACAGCTCTTTGTACCGCACCTCCCACCAATTCGTGAGCATCGCGAAAAGGGACTTCGTTGCGTACCAAATAGTCTGCTAGGTCGGTTGCGGTGGTGTAGCCGGCGAGCGCGGCCTCACGCATCTGCTGTTTGTTGGCAACGATATTGGGGATCAAACCATTCAATGCAGTAAAGCAGTTGTGCAACGTATCGACACTATCGAAAAGTGGCTCTTTGTCTTCCTGATTGTCTTTGTTGTAGGCCAGCGGTTGGCTCTTCATCAGCGTCAACAAAGCCATTAAGTTGCCGTGGGCACGCCCGGTCTTGCCGCGGATTAACTCTGGTACGTCTGGGTTCTTTTTCTGCGGCATGATGCTTGAGCCGGTGCAAAATCGATCGGGAACAGAGATAAAAGAAAACTGTTGGCTCGACCAGAGTACTAACTCTTCGCACCAACGAGACAAATGGTTTAGGGCTAGAGCGGCAACGGCGCAGAATTCGATCGCGAAGTCACGGTCGCTGACGGCGTCGAGGGAGTTGTTGCAAATGCCTTCAAACCCGAGCAGCTCGGCCAAGTACGACCGATCTGGGTGATACGGCGTGCCGGCCAAAGCGGCGGCACCGAGCGGTAGTTGATTGGTACGTTTGCGACAGTCTTGGAGTCGTTCCAGATCACGCTCAAGCATAGCGTGCCATGCCATCAGATGGTGACCAAAAGTAATTGGCTGTGCAGCCTGCAGATGAGTAAACCCTGGCATTAGCGTTGCGCTGTGCTCGAGTGCCTGTTGTGCCAGGCTGCGTTGTAGCTTTCTGCCTTCTGTAATCAAGGCATCGATGGCGTTGCGCAGATACAAGCGCATGTCGGTTGCGATCTGATCGTTGCGTGAACGACCGGTATGGAGTTTTTTCCCGGTGTCACCAATACGCTCGATCAATCGCTGCTCGATGTTCATATGCACGTCTTCAAGCTCGACTCGCCATGCAAACTTGCCCGTCGATATCTCCAGTCGAATTTCGCTCAGACCAGTGACAATATTTGCGCGCTCCGCGGCGCTCAAAATACCGATTTTTTCTAACATCTGCGCGTGTGCGATCGAACCGTCAATGTCTTCGTTGTATAAGCGTCGGTCGAAATCTACTGAGGCAGTAAAGTATTCAACGAACTGATCAGTGGCTTCTGCAAAGCGACCACGCAACAGCCCGTCTGATTCTGCGGGCATGGTGTTATCAGCAGGTGTACTATTATCTTTCATGCAAATATCGACTAATTTGGATAGATCGTTTTCTCAGAGCCGTCGCAGCATTGGGTATTTGCTGCGCGCTTTAGAGTTGAAATGTCGCGCAGTATAGCAACCTTGGCAATCCGTCCGCTCACTTTGTTAATAACCAGTCGTCGTAGAATATGCCTTGGGGGGGTGTTGCCGTGACTAATGAATCTCGCCGTGTCTTGCTTGAAGCGTCAGAGAGTCGTCGTTATCGCCTGCCCTCGCTGTTAACCATGGACAAGGTGGCGTTCATCTTTTTGATCAGCGCTGGGTTGGCGCTGGTCATTTTGGTTACTGTGCCTGCCGCATCCTTTCAGCACTTTCGATTTGTCCTTGTTTTTGTGTTTGCAAGCGTATTGGTTTTCGCCGTGCCTATGACGTTGATGCGGCGCTGGTTGAATCGTCAGCCCATATGGCTCGCCACGATTGTCGTGGCGTTGACAGCGCTTGGTGTTTTGCTTGCGATGCATACCTCTGTGATTGGGCTAGTGCCTGAAGAACTAAAACAAAACATCAGTCTCAGTCGTCAAATAGTTTTTACTGCGGCGATGGTAGGTTCTTTCCTACGCTACAACTACATACGGCAAAGCCTTCACAGGCGCGAAGAATCTGAGTTGCATGCGCGTATACAGGCCTTGCAGTCGCGCATACGACCACATTTTCTCTTTAACAGCATGAATATCATTGCCAGCCTCATACCAGTTGATCCGGATGCGGCTGAAACAGTGGTGGAGGACTTGTCTGAATTGTTTCGCGCCAGTCTCCAACAGGAAGGAAGTGAGGTGAGCATTGGAGAAGAGCTTGCGTTGTGCCGCCGCTACATGCGTATCGAACAATTGCGTCTCGGTGAACGGCTTAACATCGAATGGCGTGTAGAAGAGATTGACGAACCCGTGCGGATTCCATTGCTGACCTTACAACCGTTACTCGAGAACGCCATTTACCATGGCATACAGCCGCTCCCAGAAGGCGGAACAATCACCGTAAGCATCGGGTACGCAAGCGATAGTTATCAGATAACAGTAATAAATCCGCTGCCTAGCGAAGACTTGAGTCGACCAGTAAGTAACAAGTATCCTACCGCCCAGGGAAGAGGTAACCAGTTGGCGATTCAGAATATACGCTCCCGTTTAGACGTACTGTATGGACAACGAGCGTATTTGGAGACGCAAACAAGTGGCGAGGTATTCGTCACGCGTGTAAGACTTCCAAAGACATTGACCGCCCGTTAAGTTGGAGAGCAGATGCGGGTTTTAATTGTAGACGACGAAACCTTAGCGCGAGACCGCCTTGCGAGAATGTTGGAGACCGACGGTCGCCACGAAGTAGTAGCGGGCGCAAGCAATGGCAGAGCAGCACTAGAGGCTAGCGAACGGCTGCTGCCAGACCTCGTGCTGTTAGACATTCGTATGCCAGGTATGGATGGCATCGAAACGGCGCAACATTTTTTGTCGCAAAAAGAACCGCCAGCGGTAATCTTTTGCACGGCCTATGAAGAACACGCGGTGCAAGCATTCGAGCTGCAAGCGGTAGGTTATTTGCTAAAGCCAGTGCGCAAAGCAGACTTGCTCGAAGCGCTAGATAGATGCACGCAATTAAACCGCGTGCAATTGTCGGCGCTGCAAGCGGCCAATGACACCAGGCGCATCCATTTATGCGCGCGTACCTACAAGGGCATGCACCTGATCAACGTCAAGGATATTCGTTACCTGCAGGCAGATCAGAAATACGTAACTGTACGAGACGATCGACAAGAAGTAATTGTCGACGAAACCCTGCGCGAGCTTGAAGAGGAGTTCGCTGATCTATTTATTCGTGTGCACCGTAACGCGTTGGTTGCGCGTAAGCACATTGTAGGACTAGAAAAAGATGTTGGTGGGCAAATCGTTATGCGTTTAGACAGCGTAGAGGAAACGGTTGAAATCAGTCGCCGGCACTTGCCCGCAGTGCGAAAAATTCTAAAAAACATTTAGGCCCCACAATGAAAAGCCTTCGCATCGCTACGCGCGAAAGCCCCCTTGCGCTTTGGCAGGCAGAATTTGTTCGTGATCAATTGTGCCGAACGCATCAGGACTTACAGATCGAACTGATTGGCATGACCACACAAGGGGACCAATGGTTAAGTTCGCCACTTAGTGAAGTCGGCGGTAAAGGCCTGTTCATAAAAGAGCTGGAGCACGCCATGCTCTCTGATCGCGCAGATATTGCAGTCCACTCAGTGAAAGACCTGCCCGCTGAAATGCCCGAAGGATTTATCCTGCCAGTTATTGCTTTTCGTGCGGCGCAGCATGATGTGTTGGTGAGCGCCCACGGCAACCTCGATGAACTGCCCGTAGGAGCTCGCGTGGGGTCGTCGAGCTTAAGGCGCCAAGCGCAATTATTGCATTACCGACCGGACCTAAACATGGCGTCGATTAGAGGCAATGTGGGTACGCGATTAGCAAAACTCGATCAAGGAGAGTTTGACGCCATTGTTCTGGCGGCCGCGGGTGTGCAGCGCTTGGGTCTGGTTCGGCAAGACGTGCACCAGATAACGACAGAAGTTTGTCTGCCGGCTCCTGGTCAGGGTGCCCTGGGTATTGAGTGCCTTCAAGACAGCGCGGCCCTGGAAATATTGCAGCCACTGGTCGACATTGACGTAGATCGGTGTGTGCGCGCAGAGCGGGGTGTCAGCGCGGGCCTTGGAGCTGATTGCGCGTTGCCAGTAGCGGCTATGGCCAGTCTTGACGTTACGGGTGCGATTGCGTTGACAGCTTTGGTAGCGGATGCTTCGGGAACAAAAATTCTAACGGCGCATGCAGTTGGAGTTGTGCCGGAGGACGTTGCAAAAGAAGTTGTCGAGCAACTCTTTAGTGCGGGTGCTCAGCAGGTTTTGGATGCTATCCGCGACAACAGATAAGCGAAATAACAACGGGTGACGGCGAGCGCGCCCGAAAAAAGATGAAACAAACCTGGGTGACATTAACCGAGCCTAGCGCTCATCGACTGGCTGATGCGTTGATTCAGGCAGACTTCGAACCGTTGTTAGCCCCCGCAACCACGATCGGGTTCTTACCTTGGGAGATGCCTAAAGAAACACCGCACGGTTTAGTCTTCCTGTCGCAACATGCGGCTGCTGGATTTTTGCAAAAACTCAGCCATGAACCTACCCAAATACGGACTCAGATTCTTAGTTGCAAAGGTGTATTTGCGGTCGGCAAGCGTACAGCGGGTTTGCTACGCAGCGGGGGAATGAACGCTCAAACGCCTGAGCGCGAAAATTCTGAAGGTCTACTGGCTCTATCGGCACTGATTCCGGAACAACATGGCGGGCGTTTGCGATCTGACGATCGGGTGTGGTTACTCAGTGGTCGAGGCGGCCGCAACATAGTCTTTGATGCCCTCGGTACGCACTGTGAGCTGATTCGATGTGATGTGTATCAACGGCAAGACGCGGTGCTAGCCCCACTCGATAGTCAGGCGGTCTGCGCCATGGTGGTTGGCTCCATTCACGGCTTGAACAGGGCAACAGCGCACTGGCTGGCGTGTGGCGGTGACCGTGACGTTATTGTCATTGCGCCATCTCAGCGAGTCCAAAGTCACGCAATAGAGTTGGGTTTCTGCCGCAGCTTCAATGCTCAAGGCAGCTCGACAGCGGCATTACTGCGCTGTCTTAAAAGTAATGTGGGGTAACGCGCGGCCCACTGCGCGAGTGGGCCGTGAATTATTAGCGGGTTTGTGTTGAAGTAGAGACAAACCTTCCAATGCAGCATGGATTTACTGGATGTCTGAAGCCATCCCCGATCGTCATCACGCCAGCACGCCCCGCTTATCTCTTGGGGCGAGATTTGTTGTGTCACTCAGCCTGTTATCAAGTGTCGCGGCAGTTGCGATTGGTGGTGTCTATTACTATAAAAATGCCGAAGGAGAACAGGACGCTGTGTATCGGCAGCGCATGACCGCCACAATTGATCGGCTAGACGCGCAACTGACGAGCCTGAGCGAACAGAAAACTGCGCTGTTGCAACGTATAGAAGCTATAGACGAGCAAACCCAGCAGTTCGGTAGTGCTGCGAAAAACACTGCATCCGCACTAGAAGCGGAGGTAGATCGCCGCCTTGCGGCAGTGCGAAGCGAGATGGGCGCAGAAATCCAAAAAGTCACAGAAAACGCCGCTGAAGTGGCGTTGCTGGTTGAGTTGTTGGAGGTGCGGTACCTGCTGCGTGCGGCAACATTGCGATTGCGCCTTCGCAACGACATTGCGGGCGCCGCTCAACTTGTAGAAAACGCATTGCTGCGATTACGGGAACGAACAGACTTACTGGTTCTGCCGCTCAAAGCCCAGCTCGAAGACGACCTTATCACACTGCAACAGATGAACTTTGTCGATGCTCAAAGTTTGTTAGCCCAGTTGCAAGAGATAGAACAAAGAGTTCCACAAACTCGACGCACCCTCGCCGTTTCGCCATCGCATCAACAAGCAGCGACGGCAGACTCCTTCTGGCAGCAACTGCTTGAATCTGCGGGGCAACTTGTGCAAGTGCGCAACTTAGAACTACAAGATTTAGCAGATTTTGATGCCGGCGCTTACCTGAATGACGCCGAAGAAAGTCTGATCCGAGTGACCTTTGATGTCGCCATGATGCAGGCGCGCACAGCGCTGCTTATGCGCGATACTGAGGGCTTTCGTGAGCAATTGTTACGAATCGCCGAATGGCATAACAAGTTTTCGCACGCCGATGCTGCAGCGACGATGGCGAACGAAGCCGCTCTGGACGAGTTATCAAAGCTGGATCTGGCGGCAACGCGCTTTGAGCTAACGGAAGCTCTTAGGTTGCTGGACCAACTCCTGGTTGGCCAGATATGAAGTGGTTGTGGCTGCTGTTGGCTTTGGTTTTGGGCGCCATAGCCGGCAGCGTTTGGTTGTCAGATCCAGGCTACTTGCTTATTCGCGTCAATACCTGGGTGCTTGAAACTAGCGCTGCCGTGGCGCTGCTGCTGCTATTAAGCACCGCAGTTGTGCTGGTTATTGGCTGGCAGTTCTTGGCGCGGTTGCTCAACAGTACTCATAGACTTGCCGATTGGCAGAACAATAAGACGCTGAAGTCGCAGATCGTTAGGCAGCAACAAGGGTTGGTGGCGATCATGACTCGCGACTGGGAAGCTGGGGCGATTGATACGCCGTCACAAATAGAAGTTGATAAGAGCACAGAGATCGAAGCCGATCTCGATGGCGCGCACCGACGATTTGTGCAGTTAGTGATAGCGGCTCATGCCGCTCATGCTCGGGGCGACAGCAGTGGCCGCGACAAGACGGTTGCAGCGATTGAACAACTCGACCAAGGTTCCATGAAATCGCCCGAGAACAGTCAGATGCTCTTCGCCCAGTGGTATTTGGAAGCAGCTGAGCCAGAGCGCGCGGTAGCTGCGCTGCGACAGCTTGGGAACAACAAGAAGCATCCACGATGGCTTTCACTGTTACTAAGCGCCCATGTCGCGCTGCAAGATTGGGCGCCAGCAGAACGGGCTTGGGCCGATCTGAAAAAACTCAAACGCCCTGTTGTTACCGGCTTACGTCTACATGCGTATGATTTTCAGCGGCGCGAGGCCTTCAACAATCCAGTGAGTGCCGACACCACAACGTTGGCGCGCCTACTAGCGCGTACTGCGAGTGTTGCAAATGAATACACCGCGCTTACTCCAGCGGCGCAAAAAGACCCGCACTTGATTAGCGCTTGGGCGCAAACGCTGGTGAGCCAGGGCTGTCGCAGGGAGGCCCTAGATCTGCTCGAGGTGGCGCTTGATAATGCTTGGGTCGAGGAATGGATAACATTGTGGTTTGAACTAGCAGATGAGCGGCTAGAGGAAAGCCTGCGGCGTGCTCAGCAATGGGCGGATGAAAGGACACAAGACGTTCGGCTGCAACAAGGTTTGGGACTGCTCGCAAGTAAAGGCAAACAGTGGAACAACGCCAGAGATTATTTTGAGGCTGCCCTGAAGCGATTAGACGGCGAGAGCCCGCAGCGAGTGCGAATTTATCAACAGCTGGGTGGTGTCTGGCACGCCTTGGGCGATGAGCATCGGGCGCTGCAGTATTTTGTTCAGGCCGAGGCGTTAACGTCGCATTGAGTCGAAGAATTCAGAATTGGTTTTGGTTTCTTTCAACTTGTCCAAAATGAACTCGATCGCCGCTATGTCATCCATGTCATGCAACAGTTTGCGTAAAATCCACACTCGTTGCAGTTCATCCTCGCTCATTAGTAATTCTTCGCGACGCGTCGCTGAGCGGCGAATGTTAATCGCAGGATAAACACGCTTTTCTGCAATCTTGCGTTCTAGATGTAATTCTTGGTTGCCGGTACCTTTGAACTCTTCGTAAATCACCTCGTCCATCTTTGAGCCGGTATCGACTAGTGCGGTAGCAACAATGGTCAGGCTACCGCCCTCTTCAATATTTCGCGCAGCGCCGAAGAACCGCTTTGGTCGCTCCAATGCGTGAGCGTCCACGCCGCCGGTTAGCACTTTGCCCGACGACGGCACGATGGTGTTATAAGCCCTGGCCAATCGGGTTATGGAGTCGAGCAAAATAACCACGTCTTTCTTGTTCTCAACCAATCGTTTCGCCTTCTCAATGACCATTTCAGCCACTTGAACGTGACGTGAGGGTGGTTCGTCGAAAGTCGAAGCAACCACCTCGCCGCGGACGGATCGTTGCATTTCGGTGACTTCCTCCGGCCGCTCATCAATCAACAACACGATCAATATGGTTTCTGGATTGTTCGCCGCAATCGACTGAGCGATATTTTGCATGACCAATGTTTTACCGGCCTTGGGTGGAGATACGATCAGTGCTCGTTGACCCTTTCCGACCGGCGCTACTAAGTCGATGATTCTCGCCGTGAGGTCTTCAGTACTGCCGTTGCCACGTTCTAGCTGTAGCCGATCATTGGGGAACAGTGGGGTTAAATTCTCAAACAGGACTTTATGTGTTTTGTTATTGGTTTCGCTAAAGTTGATCTCATCAACTTTGAGCAGCGCAAAGTAGCGTTCGCCATCTTTGGGTGGGCGTATTTTGCCAGCAATGCTGTCACCGGTTCGAAGGTTGAAGCGGCGTACCTGGCTGGGTGATACGTAAATGTCGTCGGGCCCGGCCAAATAAGAACTGTCTGGTGATCGTAAAAAACCAAAACCGTCTTGCAGAATCTCGAGTGTGCCTTCGCCGTAAATATCCTCGCCGCTTTTGGATTGCTTGCGCACGATTGCCGCGATGACCTCTTGCTTGCGCGAGCGTCCGACATTGTCTAAGCCCATCTCTCGGGCCATGTCCATCAACTCCGGTACCGGTTTGCGCTTCAAGTCTGAAAGGTGCATTGCCATTGTTTTAGCCGTTGTAATTAAAAGAAATAAAGTTGCTCTCAAAAGCCTGGGTGCATGCATTTGCACCAGCAAAAAAAGAGAGAAAAGGGGTAGTCGGGTTGGACCGAAAAGCTTATTCGCTCGTTCGGTATCCTCAATCCCAACGGCGACACGACAGAGTGTAGAGAAATGTTGCGCTAGGTCAAGGCGCGATGCTGCGAGTTTGGATAGAGAACGGGTTCTGCTAGTCGTACAGAACCCGATTGAAAGCGACGTGCGCTGTCGTAACTTGGCTAGATGTTGCTGTCGAGGAACGCTTGTAGTTGCGACTTTGACAGGGCGCCGACCTTTGTTGCCTCTACTTCACCGTTCTTAAAGAGCATGAGCGTTGGTATGCCTCGGATGCCGTATTTGGGCGGAGTACCTTGGTTGGCGTCGATGTCGATCTTGCACACTTTAAGCTTGTCAGCGTACTCGCCGGCAACCTCTTCTAGAATAGGTGCAATCATCTTGCATGGGCCGCACCATTCAGCCCAGTAATCCACCAGTACCGGTTTGTCGGCCATGAGCACATCTTGCTCGAAACCGTCATCCGTGGTGTGAAGGATGTTGTCGCTCATAGTTTGATCTCCAATGATGAACGCTTATTTTAGCACCTCTCGGGCATTAGTCGCGCTGTGTGTGTTATTAAATTGCTGTTGCGCAACGCCCACTTAGCGCTGCGCGTTTGCCTCTAGCCATTGCTTTGTGAAATAGCTGAGAATGCCGTCGGCGCCGGCACGTTTGAAGCAAAGTAATGACTCGTCAATCACCGATTCCGCCAGCCACCCGTTAGCAATGGCCCCAGCGTGCATCGCGTACTCGCCACTGACTTGGTAAGCAAAGGTCGGAACTCGATAGGTGTCTTTAACTCGCCGCACGATATCCAGGTATGGCATGCCCGGCTTGACCATGACCATGTCAGCGCCTTCCTCGATGTCTAATCCAACCTCGTAAATGGCCTCATCGCCATTAGCGGGGTCCATCTGATAAGTTTTTTTGTCGCCGCTGCCTAAGTTAGAACTAGATCCAACGGCGTCTCGAAACGGCCCGTAATAGCTTGAGGCGTACTTAGCTGAATACGCCATTATGCGCGTATTGAGGAATCCTTGATCATCCAGAAACTCGCGAATGCCGCCGATGCGGCCATCCATCATGTCGGACGGTGCGATGACATCGGCACCCGCTGCTGCGCAAACTGCTGCCTGTTTGCACAGTGATTCGACCGTAAGATCATTGGCGACATAGCCGTCCGCGTCGACG
>MDTB01197550.1_pt1 | contig 16012 bp, 10 predicted proteins | sample 811161 | NCBI WGS metagenome assembly MDTB01 (sample SAMN05326650, study PRJNA326480) | marine metagenome | isolation source: seawater | place: Mediterranean Sea | collected 2009 | reverse complement strand
TGGCCAGCTAAAAGTGTATTTTCTAATCCTGATTGGGAATATAAAATTGTAGATAAGAAAAGTAAATAAAATTTGAAGGTCCTAAAAAGCACACTCAAATTTATGAATAAATAACTATTTAAGCTTTCCCCCTCCTCTATTTCCTCTCGGCAATGATGCAGAATCTGTTTTTTTGTTATCAGATTTTTTACTACCTCCAAATGCAGTCAAATCATATTTTAATTTAAATAATATGTATCTGGGCTGAATTAAATACATCCTTGTTTGAGAAGATAAGTTTGTAGCAGAGTCTCTGTTAATTGATTGATCATTCAAAATATTTGTTACTCCAATACTATATTCCCACTTCGAACCTTCTTTTTCAAATGATAAATCTGCATCCCAAAATCTAAAGTTGTTTAATACCTCATCTTGATTTTTATAATAGTTGTAACTGTACTCTGAATTAAAAACAAAACCTTTCCCAAAATAAGCATCAACCCTTACATAAGGTGTTTCTCTGTAGAAAGTATTCTCTACAGAACTAATACTATTGTTATATTTATTTATGTTATATCTGTATCCAACTTCTACGTTTGGTTTATCTCTAAAATTTGTCGCTAAACTAATTGTGTAATTTTGGCCTAAATTTTCAGTCTTACTTATTTGATTATTGACAATGTTGTTGAATTCACTAAAGTTATAATTTACACCAATCTCACCTTTTAGATTTTTAGTTCTTTTATCAATACGCCCATATAATGAATATGATTCTCTCGGAAAACTTGAGTTAACTGGCTTTCTAACTTGGTTTACACCAACCAAACTTGTTCGTGATTGAATTGAATTTGATCTTTTCGAATAATTAGCTCCAGCGAAAACATTTGTAAATGTAAATTGATTGATGCTTCTGTAATTAAGATTGTAATTAATAACCTTAGAAGTTTCTAATTCAGGCTCGCCCTGAAATAAACTGTTGTAACTGTTAAAAACATAAGCCTTAGCAAGATTATTCACATCAGTAAATTGAGTTGTTTCTCTATATGTTAATCTTAAACTTTCTGTTTTTTTAAATTGTAAATTCAATCTAAAATCTGGTCTTATATCACTAATTTTTGATTCAAAATAATCACCATATTGATTATTATTTGTATTGTATGAGTGCAAAGTTAAACCAGGATCAAATGTAAAAATACCAGTCTTTAATCTGTACTTAAGTGCAATGTATGTATCTGTGAAATTAAAATCAACATCATTAACATAAGCTTGATCACTAAAATTTTTGATTTGACCACTATCCAAAATTTGAAAAAAATCAGAAGCATAAATTTGATTAACATCGGTTATTCCAAGGGTAATGTTAATATTGGATTGATCATTAATCAAATAATAATAGTCGAATTTAGTCTCAAATTTCTTTGTATTTATATTCCTAGTTTGAGTTGTATTAAAATTTGATTGATTTGAGTCGAAATTAATCAAGCTCGAAAAAGGATTAAATTCCCTTATAGATTTACCAATTGGATCTTCTTCTTGATCTAAGTGTTGAGCTTCAAGTGAAAAAATATTTTTTTCACCAGCTGTATAATATAATTTTAGCTCTTGATTTAAAGAGTATGGTGTTTGTACTCTTCCAATATCAAGTGTTTCATTAATACGATTCAATCCTCTACCATACATAGAAGTAAGATCAGTGTTTTCATCTTGATTACTCTGATTTAATAATATATTATATTCTAGTTGTAAAATATCACTTGGTTCATATTCCAGGGAAAATTTATACAACTCTAGTTCATTTTTTTGAAGAACATTTCTACCAGTATTTTCAACTACATTATTGGTAAAATATGTTCTGCTAATATTCTCTTCAATCTCATTAATGTTTGAAGAGAAAATAGTAAAACCACTAATTTCTAATCCTTTTTCGTTCGAGACAGAAAAATTAGTTGCAAGCAATTCAGATTCAATTGATTTAGCTCTATTATTTTGTAAATTACTTATTCCACCAATGTCAGATGAAATATTTATTGATGTGCCAGTTCTAGCGTTTAAATTATTAAATCCACCTCCAAATCTATAAAAATCTCTTCTTGAAAGCGGTGGTTGTCCAATATCATTTGAATTTCCAATCACAGAAAAGTTAAAGTTTTTTGAATAATAAAATACTTTAGGTGCTATTAAATGAATATCATCAGGACCAGTTCCTGCGGTTAATTCACCAAACCAAAATTTATCTTGACCATCTTTTAACCTAATATTAAGAGCAAAATTATCTTCGTTATTAGTTACATCTCTTAACTGATTATTTTCAGTAAAATTTCTTAAAACTTCTACTTTTCCTACAGCCTTTGCGGGTAAATTTTGAGTTGCCAATTTTGAATCACCATCAAAAAAATCTTTTCCTTCAATTTGAACTTTTCTGACAACTTGTCCCTCAACCTCAATCTCACCGTCATCATTAACCTCTATACCTGGCATATTTTTTAGAACATCAGCAAGTTTTTTTTCTGTTCCAGTATTGAAGGCATCTGCACTGTAAACAATTGTATCACCTTTAATAGTAACGGGCATTTCGTATACAATTTCGACTTCATCAAGAGCTTCAGCCTGTTCTTCTAAAGAAAAATTTCTTGTAACATCTTGATTTAAAGTTAAATTAAACTCAACAGGTGTAAAACCAATAAATGTAACTTTAATATTGAATTCAGTGTCATTTTTTAAGTTAAGACTATAAAAACCATTTTCATTGGAAATACCAAAACCATCCAATACATTAGTTTCGTTATTAACAGCAATGATATTAGCTCCCATAATTGAATTTCCATCAATGTCTGTTATTTTTCCACTAATACTAGATTGAGAATATATAAAGAGTGGAAATAGGACTAGTAAAAATAGTTTTTTCATCAATGTTATATTAGTTTCTAGTAAATGATCGATTACCTCCAGATCTTCTCATTTTTTGCCACATTTCTCTTGCTTCTTGTCTTTTTTGGTCTTGTAAAACAACAAAGTCATCATTACTAATAACTTTTCCACGTTTGGGTCTTTTAATTTTAGATTTTTCGCTTGGATTCATCACAATTTTTGTACACAAAATCGTAGTATTATCATCATTTACTTCAAGAATTAATCCTGGTAATCCTTGATACCATGATGGTCCAGTAGAAACTGGAATATCAGGCGTAAACCAAGCAGAAACTTCTACCATCTTAGTTTTAATATTGTTTTGATTTTGATTTTGAGAACCAAAGCTAAATACTCTTTCCTGTACTTCCTTTTGATAGGTGGCTTTGAAACAAGTATATTGTCCAATTTTTTTTGATTCACCAGTCATTTTCCATTTAGAAGCTTCAAGAGGATCTGTTACAAGAAAAAACTTACCCATCATTTCTGTTTCATTTATAGCAATTTTTTCTTGTACATTTTTATATAATTTTCCAATATTATCACCAATGTAAGTTGCCATCCAGTTATATCCGCCAGATTCACCAACATCAATTTTTTCTTTTTCAGAATAAGAAGATTCAGTTGAAGTGAATTCAAGAACATAATTTTTCTCAGTATTCTTCTTGAGCATTTCTTCCATATATCCTTTGCGGCTAGCATATCTAGGATTATCCATCCAAGATTTATCAACGTTTATTTTTGACATGTAAAAAGCTTTTCCTTGAAATTCTTGAGAAAAACTCAGTGAAGAAATAAATATTAATAATAAAAATAATTTTTTCATAATGGTTACTTATAGTTATAGACTTAGTTAGTTATAAAAAGTTTAATTTTTTTTGAAAAATTTTTCAAAAATATCATACTTTAGACTCAGTATCAAAAACCATGCATATAGCTGTAGCAGGAAATATCGGAGCTGGAAAAACTACTCTCACAGAGATGCTTGCTAAACATTATAACTGGGAACCACATTATGAAGATGTATTAAAAAACCCTTACTTAGATGATTTCTATGAAAGGATGGAAAGATGGTCATTCAACCTTCAAATATATTTCCTGAACAGTAGATTTAAACAGATGCTTGAATGCTCAAATAATGGAAAAAATACAATTCAAGATAGGACTATATATGAAGACGCCTATATATTTGCTCCAAATTTACAATCAATGGGATTGATGACTAATCGAGATTTTGAAAATTATCAATCAATTTTCAATACGCTTAACTCATTTGTTAAAGATCCTGACTTATTAATCTATCTAAGAAGTGGTATTCCTAATCTTGTAGATCAAATTCATAAAAGAGGAAGAGACTATGAAAACTCTATTAGCATTGAGTATCTGAGTAGATTGAACGAAAGATATGAAGCTTGGATTCAGAGTTATGATAAAAGTAATTTACTCGTAATTGAGGTTGATGATATCGACTTTGTTGAAAACAAAGAAGATTTTCAATCAATTATCAAAAAAATAGATTCAAAACTTTCTTAAAATTATTGACTCTTAATTTCAGTTAACATTTCTAAGACTGAGCTGGAATGTTGTTCACCAGAAACTTCAGCAGCTTTCAGTAATAACTCAGCTTTTGAACCATAACATTTTTCAGTGTTCTCAGTAACAAGTCCATTTTCTTCAACTCTAGTGAAAATTGTTAAAGAGCTTTCGTCAGGATTTTCACTGTTAACTTCAATAAACATCTTTTTTTCAATAAGTTCTTGATCTATTTCAGCTTTATCAGCAACAGTTGATCCATGATCACCAAGAATTGGAGCAATAACTAATCCAACTAAACAAGTTAACTTAATTAAAATATTCATTGATGGTCCAGATGTATCTTTAAAAGGATCACCAACAGTATCACCTGTAACGGCAGCTTTGTGAGCATCTGAACCTTTCTTTTCAATTTTTCCATTAATTTCAACACCAGCCTCAAATGATTTTTTTGCATTATCCCACGCACCGCCTGCATTGTTCTGGAAAATTGCCCATAAGACACCTGAAACAGCAACTCCAGCCATATAGCTTCCAAGAGCCTCAGGTCCAATTAAAAATCCAATAATAACAGGAGTTATAATTGTAATTAAACCTGGTAAAAGCATTTCCTTCAATGCTGCATTTGTAGATATTTCAACACATTTTTCATAATCTGGTTTAGCTTTTCCCTCTAGGATACCAGGTATTTCTTTAAATTGTCTCCTGACTTCCTCAACCATTTTCATTGCAGCTTTTCCAACAGATTCCATTGCCAATGCAGAAAAAATTACTGGGATCATTCCTCCAATGAATAGAGCAGCTAATACATCAGCCTTAAATATGTTAATACCATCAATTCCCGTAAAAGTGACATAAGCTGCAAATAAAGCAAGAGCCGTTAGAGCTGCAGAAGCAATAGCAAAACCTTTACCAGTAGCAGCAGTCGTATTACCAACAGAATCAAGGATATCAGTTCTTTCTCTGACTTCTTTAGGAAGCTCGCTCATTTCAGCAACTCCTCCAGCATTGTCAGAAATTGGACCAAAAGCATCAATTGCAAGTTGCATTGCAGTTGTTGCCATCATAGCAGAGGCTGCAATTGCGACACCATAAAATCCACCTAAAACGTAAGAACCCCATATTGCAAGTGCAAATAAAATAACAGACGAGAAAGTAGATTTCATTCCAGTGGCTAAACCTGCAATTATATTAGTTGCTGCACCTGTAGATGAATTTCTTACAATATTTAAAACTGGTTTTTTTCCTAATGCGGTGTAATATTCTGTAAATAGAGATATTAAATAACCAACTGCTAACCCTACAATTGTTGAATAGAAAATATTTACACTAGGGATATCTTTTGTTCCCTCTCCAAAGAATTTCATTCCAGCTATTGTTTCAGGCAATAACCAATCTATTAAGAACCAACATGAAACTAAAGTTATTAATATAGACACTAAATTTCCAGTATTTAAAGATGATTGTACTTGGGCTTCCTTTGCATCATTATTTTTAATTTTTATAAACAATGTTCCAATAATTGATGCAATTATTCCTATACCTGCTATAAAAAGAGGAAGAAGTATTGGACCCATCCCATCAAAAGCATCATTGAATTGTTGAGAAGCAGCATCAGACATATCTTTAATAATGTAATTTCCTAGAACCATTGATGCAAGAACAGTCGCTACATAACTACCAAAAAGGTCAGCTCCCATACCAGCTACATCACCAACATTATCCCCAACATTATCAGCTATAGTTGCTGGATTTCTTGGGTCATCTTCAGGGATTCCTGCTTCAACTTTTCCAACAAGATCTGCACCAACATCAGCTGCTTTGGTATATATACCTCCACCAACTCTTGCAAAAAGAGCAATTGATTCAGCACCGAGCGAAAAACCTGCTAAAGCTTCAAGTACAATAGTCATTTCATTATAGAAGTCTCCTCCATCACTGATGAAGTAGTTAATAAAAAACATAAAGAACAAACTCAAACCAAAAACAGCCAAACCAGCTACACCTAGACCCATGACTGTCCCTCCGCCAAATGCTACATCTAAAGCTTTGGGTAAACTTGTTCTCGCAGCTTGAGTAGTTCTTGAATTGGCGTCTGTAGCTATTCGCATACCAATATTACCTGCTAATCCAGAAAAAAATGCACCTACAATAAAAGCTGGAATTATTAACCAACTTGTAGTTTCAACCATTGTTGAAATAACAAATAATGCAATTGATGCTCCAAAAACAAAAAATAGAAGCAGCTTGTATTCAGCATTGAGAAATGCTAGAGCACCATTTTTTATGGCAGCACTTATTGAAACCATTTTTTCATTTCCTGGATCTTGTTTTTTAACCCATTTGGCTTTGAAAAACATATAAATTAAACCTAAAATTGAAAGGGCTATTGGAATAAATATCGGATCGAAATTCATAATATATTTTTTTGAGGATTCAAAAATAGAAATTTATTGCTTATACATAACTTTATTCACAGCTTTAATTATGTCATTATAATTAGGTAACCACTCTTTTAATAAAGTTGGACTGTAAGGAGCTGGTGTATCAGCAGTATTTATTTTAATTATTGGAGCATCTAAATAATCAAATGCTGTGTTTTGAACTTGGTAGGTTATTTCTGTTGACACATTCCCAAATGGCCAAGCTTCTTCAACAATTACAAGTCTGTTAGTTTTTTTTACTGATTCATAAATAGTTTCATAATCAAGAGGTCTAACAGTTCTTAAATCAATAATCTCAACATTAATATTTTCTTCTTTAAGCTTTTCAGCAGCTTTTTTAACTTCCTTCATGATTTTTCCAAATGAAACGATCGTTACATCATTCCCCTGTTTTGTAACTTCGGCTTTCCCAATAGGTATTAAATACTCTTCCTCAGGAACTTCACCTTTATCACCATACATTTGTTCAGACTCCATAAAAATTACAGGATCATCATCTCTAATAGCTGACTTCAATAATCCTTTTGCATCATATGGGTTTGATGGAACTATGACTTTAAGTCCTGGACAGTTCGCATACCAACTTTCAAATGCTTGCGAATGAGTAGCTGCAAGTTGACCAGCTGAGCCAGTCGGTCCTCTGAAGACAATTGGACAGGGAAATTGACCACCGGACATCTGTCTTATCTTTGCTGCATTATTAATTATTTGATCAATTCCAACTAGAGCGAAATTAAAAGTCATAAATTCAATAATTGGTCTATTACCCGTCATTGTTGAACCTACTCCAATTCCAGCAAATCCTAGCTCAGAGATTGGAGTGTCAATAACTCTCTTTTCACCAAATTCATCAAGCATTCCCTTAGATGCCTTATAAGCACCATTGTACTCAGCCACTTCCTCACCCATTAGATAAATACTTTCGTCTTTTCTCATCTCTTCTGACATAGCTTCACAAATAGCTTCTCGAAATTGAATTTGTCTCATAATTAAGTTTGTGCAAAAATATAAATAAAAAGCATTTAATTATTTATAAATTTATAAAATACTATGCGTGCATAATAAATTGAATTTTATTATATTTGTTATTGTAATAATTTATGAAAATTTTAGTTTGTATAAGTTGTGTCCCTGAAACCACTTCGAAAATTAATTTTGTTGAAAACGACACGCAATTTGATAAAAATGGTATAAAATTCATTATCAATCCTAATGATGAATTTGGATTAACAAGAGCAATGTGGATTAAAGAAAAAGATAATTCATCGATCGATGTGATTAATATTGGTTTAGAAGATTCAGATCCCATTTTGAGAAAAACATTAGCTATTGGTGCTGATAAAGCAATTAGAATTAATAGTAATCCTAAAGATAGCTTTCAAGTAGCAAAACTAATAGCAGATCATATTTCAAAAAATAATTATGATTTAATTATAGCAGGTCGTGAATCAATTGATTTCAATGGGAATATGGTCCCGGGAATTATTTCAGAATTAATTGGAATAAATTTTGTTACTAATTGTGTTGGACTTGAAATTGATGGTAAAAAAATAAAAGCCAAGAGAGAAATAGAAGGGGGAACAGAAACATTATCTTGTAATTTACCAGTAATTATTGGCGGTCAAAAAGGTTTGGTAGAAGAAAGTGATCTCAAAATTCCAAATATGAGGGGAATAATGCAAGCTAGACAGAAACCTCTTGAAGTTATTGAAGTTGATGAAAATAATCTTAAAACAGAAACTGTAAAGTTTTACAAACCTCAAGAAAAAGGAGAAATCAAAATGATATCCTCTGAAAACTTAGATGAATTAATCAATTTACTTCACAAAGAAGCAAAAGTTATTTAAAATGTCAGTATTAGTTTATATAGAATCAAAAAACTCAAAGCCTAAGAAAAATTCAGCTGAAATTATTTCATACGGAAGAGGATTAGCTGATATGTTATCGTCTGAATTAATTATTCTCTCATTTAATATTGAAAATACAGATGATTTATCCAACTATGGTCCTGACAAAATTTTAAATATACAAAATGATGAACTGATTAGATTTAATGTAAAAAAATACGTAGATGTAATTACTCAAGTATGTAGCAGTTTGTCTGTGAATCACATTGTAGTTGGTGGAAGTGCAGATAGTAAGTATTTAGCACCTCCATTGTCTGTAAAAACAGATTCATCATACATATCAAATGTAGTCGGGCTCCCTACAACACTGGATCCTTTCAAACTAAAAAGGTCAACCTATTCAAATAAGGCATTCAGTGATGTAATAATAAATAATTCTAAAAAGATAATTGGAATTTACAACAACTCTTTTGGTACAGTAGAAAAAAAATCTAATCCAGAACTTATATCTTTTGATGTTAAAGTTCCTGATTCATTATTAAACACAGATTCTGTAGAATATGGTTCTGGAAATATTTCGATTGCTGATGCTGATATTGTTGTATCTGCCGGTAGAGGTCTTAAAGGACCTGAAAACTGGAATATAATTGAAGATTTAGCAAAAACTTTAGGAGCTGCAACTGCATGTTCAAAACCAGTCTCTGATATGGGCTGGAGACCTCATGGTGAACATGTGGGTCAAACAGGTAAACCTGTTGCGACTAAACTTTACATAGCAATTGGTATTTCTGGAGCAATTCAACATTTAGCCGGTGTGAGTTCATCTAAAGTTAAAGTTGTAATTAATTCAGATCCAGAAGCTCCTTTTTTTAAAGCTGCTGACTATGGAATTGTTGGTGATGCTTTTGATATTATTCCAAGACTAAACGAAAAACTTAAAGCCTTTAAGGCTAGTAGCAACTAATTTTCTATTTTTGAATTAGTTTTTCATTGAATGAATTTAGTTGAATTAAAGGTTAACAGAATATCTTACAGCCAGTCTCAGAATGGAGCATATGCTCTAATTTTAGAAGAATTAAAAGGTGAAAGAAAATTACCAATTGTAATTGGTGGGTTTGAAGCACAATCAATTGCAATTGCACTTGATAAAAATATTGAGCCTCCTAGGCCGCTTACACATGATCTTTTTAAAACTTTCTCAAATAATTTTGACGTAAACTTAAAGCAGGTCATCATTCATAAACTTATTGACGGTATTTTTTATTCAAGTATTATATTTGAAAGAGATAAAATTGAAGAAATTATTGATGCTCGAACATCTGATGCTGTAGCTCTCGCCCTAAGGTTTGAATCACCAATTTTTACATATACTAAGATATTAGATCAAGCAGGAATAATTTTAAATAAAGAAATTGCAGAAAAAGAAACTGAAAAAAAATTTGATGAGGACTATAAAAATCTTTCAGTAAAAGATCTTAATACAAAAATTAGCGATGCTATTGAAATTGAAAACTATGAATTGGCTGCTAAACTGAGAGATGAAATTAATCAAAGAAAATAATTTTGAATTTAAACTTTGTGCTTTTATTTACAGAAAATCAAATGATTCCTTCCCAGGGTTTTACATTTGAAAGTTTTTCAAGAGGATTTTTAGGAATTATCACTGTACTAGCTATAGCCTATATTTTTAGTAATAAAAAAAATAAAATAGCTTGGAAAACCGTGATTTTGGCTCTGCTCAGCCAGTTATTAATTGGAATTTTAATTTTAAAAGTACCTTTTGTACAGTCAATATTTGAAAAGGCTGGGGCTGTTTTTGTTAAATTAATTGACTTTACCAGAGAGGGAACTATATTTGTTTTTGGTGATCTATTGAAACCAAAAACAACTAGTTACATATGGGCATTTGAAATTTTACCTACAGTAATTTTCTTTTCAGCAATTACTTCTATTTTATTTTACTTTGGAATTATTCAAAAAGTAGTTAGTTTTTTTGCAAAACTATATACTAAGTTTTTAAAAATTTCAGGTTCGGAAAGTCTATCAGTAATTGGAAATATTTTTTTAGGCCAAACTGAATCTCCTTTACTAATCAAAGCATACTTAAGTAAGATGAATAAATCTGAAGTTTTACTTGTTATGATTGGAGGAATGGCTACTGTTGCAGGCGGTGTTTTAGCTGCATATATCGCATTTCTTGGTGGCGATGATCCTGAAAAGCAAATCGAGTTTGCAAAGCATTTATTGACTGCGTCTGTAATGGCTGCGCCTGGTGCTATATTAATTTCCAAAATCATTATTCCTCAAAGTGAGAAAATAAATAGTGATATTAATATATCTGACTATGATGCCGGGTCAAATATTTTAGATGCTATTTCAAATGGAACAATTGAGGGAATAAAATTAGCTGTTAATATAGGAGCCATGGTACTAGTATTTATTGCGCTTATTGCAATGGTAAATCATTTGCTATTTTTGACTGGTGATATTAGTGGCTTAAATTCAATAATTGAGGCTAACACAATTTACAGTAATCTTTCACTTGAAGCCATTATGGGTATCATATTTTCTCCTTTAATGTGGTTAATTGGTGTTGCCTCAGCGGATATTGTTCCAATGGGTCAATTACTTGGAATTAAACTTTCAGTTAATGAATTTATTGCTTATATGCAACTGGCTGATTTTAAAATTGGAGGCACTGAAGTTGTTTTGAGTTATGAAAAATCACTCATAATGGCTACTTACATGTTGTGTGGATTTGCTAATTTTTCCTCAATCGGTATACAAATTGGAGGAATTGGTGCTTTGGCTCCAAATCAAAGAAAAAATTTAGCAAAATTTGGTATCAAAGCTTTAATTGGAGGAGCACTGGCATCCCTTTTATCTGCTGCTATTGCTGGGATGCTAATCGGTTAATATCTTTTAATTTTTTTTTAAATTATTAATGAATAAAAATTTCACATTTCATAATTTAGAAGCATGAAGCAATACCTTGATTTAATTCATCATGTTGTAAAAAACGGTGTTGAGAAATCGGATAGAACTGGAACTGGAACAAAAAGCGTATTTGGATATCAAATGAGATTCGACCTTTCTGAGGGTTTTCCCATGGTAACTACAAAAAAACTTCATACAAAATCAATTATTTATGAGTTATTATGGTTTTTAAATGGTGATACAAATATTGATTATTTAAAAAATAATGGTGTAAAAATTTGGGATGATTGGGCTGATGAAAATGGCGATTTAGGTCCCGTTTATGGTTTTCAGTGGAGAAATTGGAATAATGATAATATAGATCAAATATCAGAATTGATAGAGTGTATAAAAAATAATCCAGATAGTAGAAGAATGTTAATTTCTGCATGGAACCCAAGTGTTCTGCCTGATACATCAAAATCTTTTAGTGAAAACGTAAGAAATGGAAAGGCAGCTCTTCCACCCTGCCATGCCTTTTTCCAATTCTATGTTTCTGAAAACAAACTAAGTTGTCAACTTTATCAAAGGAGTGCTGATATTTTTTTGGGTGTTCCTTTTAATATCGCCTCATACGCATTACTTACGCACATGATTGCTCATGTTTGTAATCTTCAAGTTGGTGACTTTGTTCACACATTTGGAGATGCTCACATTTACAACAATCACATAGACCAAATTAATCTGCAATTGAGTAGAAAACCTAGAAAATTACCATCTTTAAAAATTAAACGAAAAGTAGAATCAATTTTTGATTTTAAATTTGAAGATTTTGAAATATTAAATTACGACCCGCATCCACACATAAAAGGTTTAGTTTCAGTATAATTTGGTATAGTTGTTGTAAATTATATACACGATTTAATTTTGATTTTTTTAAAAAAACATAGAACATCAATTTATGTATTAGCTATTCTTATAATTGGAGTACTTTTGAATAAAAACACTACTGGTTTAAGCATTGATCAAAAGAGAATTATACATCAAAAAAATTTAGCAAATTCCCCGTTTTCAGACAGCAAACACCTTTCAAAACCTACAAGAAAAAGTCTACAACTACCACCAAATCCTTATTATGAAAAAATTTGGGAACTGTCAATCAACCCAATTACTGGTAGAACAGAACCTGAAAAAATTTTAAAATTACAAGATGATTTAAGAAAATACAGATTTATAGCAAGACGTTCAGCAGTACCTGGAGAAAATGAAGAGATGAAGTGGATTCAAAGAGGACCTATCAATGTCGGAGGAAGAACGAAAGCTATGATGTTTGATCCAAACGATAGCACAAATGAAACTGTTTTTTCTGGTGGAATCTCAGGCGGTTTATTTAAAAACACTAAAATATCTGACCCTAACTCACCATGGTTTCTTGTAACTAAAAACATTCCACAAAATTTAGCAGTCTCCTCAATCACCTACGATCCTAATGATAAAAATGTTTTTTATGTTGGTACTGGTGAATCTTACACAGCTGGAGATGCTCTTGGGAATGGACTTTGGAAATCTGAGGATGGTGGAAATAGTTGGTTTAAAGTCTTCGGCGGAAATACTGAAAATCCCACAAGTTACATCAGTGAGGGGAATACAATTGAAATAAAAAAACCTTCAGGTCAGAACAAAATTGGTTATTTAGCAGCCAGTTTTGGTAAATCACTAAACTCAGATCCAATTGAAGCTGAAGCTGCAATTACAAGCCCTGAAGATGCATGTGGAACTTTAGGCTCTGTTACGGATAAAATTGCTGTAATACAAAGAGGAAATTGTGAATTTGGAGTAAAAGTTCTCAATGCTCAAAATGCTGGTGCGATTGCTGCAATTATTTACAACAATGATGGTGATGATTTAGTCTCAATGGGTGTCGGTGCTACCAATCCAAACTCTATCAATATACCTGCGTTGTTTATTTCACAAAGTAATGGAGTTAGACTTAAAAACTTGATTACAAATGGAGAAACAGTTTTATCTTTAAAAAAATCTTCTAATTCAGTACAAGGTGTAACAATTGTTCCAGGAACATTTTATATTAATGATGTTGTAGTTAGAAACTTTGAAGGTAAATCTGAGATTTACTTAGCAGCCGGAACATCATCCTACAGAGATGCTTCTCAAACTTTTTTCAATGGAGAGGAATATGGAATTTATAAATCTGTTGATGGTGGAAACAATTGGAATAAAATAAATGTTGAGTTCGAGGGAAGAATAGTTCAACCTATTGATCTTGAAATATCCTCAGAAAATACGATCTGGATGTCTACTACAAGAGACAATAGAGGTTTAGGGGCAGGTTTAATATATGAATCTGATTCAAGTGGTTCTGCTTTTAATTTAAAATTCCAAATTGATGGTGGAAGAAGAACAGAAATTGAACTAACCTCAAATAAAGAAATATTTGTTTTAGCTGCAACAGGTGATGCAGCAAATCCAGTTACTATTAAAAAAGGATTAACCAATGGTAACACTCTTGAAGATTTAACTTTACCTGATGATGACGATCCAGGAATCCCTTCAAATGATTTCACTAGAGGTCAGTCGTTTTATGATTTAATGATTGAATCAAATCCACAAGACCCAAATCAAGTGTATGTTGGTGGTATAGATTTGTTTAAGACCTCAAGCGGTGGTATTTCAGGATCAGCTAACTCCAATCCATGGAATCAAATAAGCCACTGGTATAACCGATATGGACCATACTCACATGCAGATCAACACGGAGCTACTATTAATGAATCAAATCCTAATTTAGTTTTATTTGGAAATGATGGAGGTATATCATTTACTAATTCAGGTGGTTCTTCAATAAGTACAAGAAATTTAAATTTTCATACCAGTCAATACTATACCATTGCAGTAGCTCCCAAAAATATGTTTTCTAATCATAGTTCAACAGTTGTAGGAAATGACAGATCTAAATATGAAAATGCTTCACGGCCCATTCCTCAGGGCGATTATGATGTATTTGTTGGAGGATTACAAGATAATGGAACTATGTTCCAAATTGATAACGAAAATTCTGGTTCAAAAGCTTACGATGTGAGTGGTGGAGATGGTGCAGCAACGATGTTTTCTCAAAAAGAATCGAATAAATATTTTGTTCAAAACTATGTATATAATAGATCTGTAGAAGTTTGGAACTTAAATGAAAGCTCTGGTCAAAATTTTGTTATTAATAATGAAAGTGAAAGTAAAGGTGATTTTATTAATGTTCAGGCTCTAGACTCCGAATTTGGTATAATTTATTCGAACTACTCATCGTCTGGGGGTACATTTCCGTTGACTGAAATTGCAGCTTATGTTGAATGGGATGATTTCGATCCAGATGATAGAAATTTCAATGCAAAAAAGGTTTTACTTTACGATAACAATTTATTTTTTTCAAATGCGAGTGCATTAAGTGTATATCCAAGTTCAGAAAAATCCACATTATACGTCGGAACGGAAGGTGGACAACTTTTAAAAGTTGAAAATGCACATAAATACAGTGAAGGAGATAATCCAGAATCTCAGGCTGAGTGGTCTTCATTAACTGGTAATAACTTTCTAGGTAGTATCTCTGATATTGAATTTGGAAGTAGTGAAAATAAAATATTTGTAACATTTCACAATTTTGGAGTGAATAACATATTTTTTAGTGATGATGGAGGAGTTAGTTGGATTGAAAAAGACGGTGACCTTCCTGATATTCCGGTTAGGTGCATATTACAAAATCCAATGGTTGAAGATGAAGTTATAATTGGTACTGAACTAGGTGTTTGGTATACTAAAGATTTTTCCTCCGATAAACCATCATGGTTACAAGCAAATGCGGGAATGAGTGATGTTAGAGTTACAGACTTAGATTTAAGAAAAGGCGATGATTTTAAGGTATTTGCTGCAACATATGGATTGGGAGTTTACTCATCATTTTTTGCCTCTGATGAGCCATTGATCAATATAAATACTGAAGTTAAATCAATAAAAATAAATCAAGGGGAAGAAGGTAGTTTTAATGTTAATTATAAAGTTTATGGAGGTTTTGATGAACAAACAACTTTTTCAATTGAAGGCTTACCAAGTGATACAAATATTTCATACGAACCATCTAATTCTTTAAAAATAAATTCTAATGGGTTTATTGAAATTACTCTGAAAATAGACGACAAAACCGATGCTAAATCCTACCCGTTATCTATAAAGGCTAAAAGTGAAAATCTTACAAAATCAACATCCATAGAACTCATTGTGGTTTCAAATGATAATGATAATGATGGTGTTAAGAATGATGTAGACAAATGTCCTGACACCCCAAATACTGACCAAAAAGACTCAGACAATGATGGTATTGGT
>MDTB01103379.1_pt1 | contig 16012 bp, 14 predicted proteins | sample 811161 | NCBI WGS metagenome assembly MDTB01 (sample SAMN05326650, study PRJNA326480) | marine metagenome | isolation source: seawater | place: Mediterranean Sea | collected 2009 | reverse complement strand
CCTATTATCTTCATAAATACATTAAAACTTTTTGACGAGACTTTATATTATAAAGAATTACTAATTGCCAAATTTGGTCTTAAAAATATTATAGAATTGACTCCTACTGAAGCAGATGAAAAAAAAATTGATGGCGATGGAAAACTATGGTCTGAAAATCCAAGTAAATGTTGTGAGTTTAGGAAAGTAAAATTACTTGAAGACGGTTTGAACAAATTTACTGCTTGGTTCTCAGGAAGAAAAGCATACCAGAGTTATGAGAGGTCAAAAAAACAGATTGTGGAATTGCAAGACAAAAGATTTATTATAAGCCCTCTAATTTGGTGGCGAGAAAAAAAAATTGATGATTACTTCACGAAATATGATTTACCAAGACATCCTTTATTTAAGCAGGGTTATTTATCAATTGGTTGTGAAAATTGTACATCAAAGACCCTTAATGCCTCTGATAATAGATCAGGTCGATGGGTGGGATTACAAAAAACAGAATGCGGCATTCATAAATTAAATAATAGCACAAAATAGTAAAACTCATGGATTATTTAAGTAAACTTGAGAGTCAAAGTATTTATATTCTTAGAGAAGCTTTTTGCTCGATAAAAAATATTGCAATGTTATGGTCATTGGGAAAAGACTCCAATGTAATGGTTTGGTTAGCATTAAAGGCATTTTTTGGAAAAGTGCCATTTCCAGTAGTTCATGTTGACACCAAAAAAAAATTTCCAGAAATGTATGAATTTAGAGATAAGTATAAGAAGAGATGGAATTTAAATTTAATCAAAGGAGATTGTCCCCCAATAAAGAAAATAGATCCATCTTTACCTAAAGCTGCAAGATCAGCAGCTAGGAAGACAGAAGGCTTAAAAAAAATAATTGAAAAAAAAAAATTTAAAGGGATTATAGTTGGTATTCGAAGAGATGAGCAAAGCACAAGAGCAAAGGAACGTTTCTTTAGCCCAAGAGATGAAAACGGAATCTGGAATGTTAATAATCAACCACCTGAGCTTTGGGATAGATATCAAACAGAATACCCGCATAGTGTTCACTTGAGAGTTCACCCTTTATTAAGTTGGACAGAAAAAAATATTTGGGAGTATATAAAAAAAGAAAATATACCTGTTGTAAATTTATATTTTTCAAAAAATGGGAAAAGATACAGATCCTTGGGAGATAGTGACATAACGAAGCCAATTAAAAGTGATGCTAAAAATATTGATGAAATCATAGACGAGTTGTCAGCCACACAGATATCCGAGAGGTCTGGTCGACTAATGGATCGTGAAGAAGAACATATTTTTGAAAAATTAAGATCTAAAGGATATATGTAAGTTGAATCTAGCAAATGATTTAGATGTAGTAAAATTGATTATTGTTGGCCATGTTGATCATGGAAAATCAACATTAATAGGTAAATTACTTTTTGAATTGGGTGAGGTTGCTAATGACAAAGTTGAGGAAATTAGAAAAAACTGTAATTCACGTTCAATTCCATTTGAGTGGGCGTTTCTTCTTGATGCCTTAAAAACAGAGAGAGATCAGGGTGTTACAGTTGATACAACACAAATTTTCTTTAAAACAAAAAAAAGAAATTATGTATTTATTGATGCGCCTGGACATAAAGAATTTCTGAAAAATATGGTAACTGGAGCAACTCAAGCTGAAATGGCATTTTTAATTATAGATGTCAATGAAGGAATAGGAGATCAAACAAAAAAACATGTTTATTTATTGGGACTAATAGGAATTAAAAACATAGTAATACTGATTAACAAAATGGACTCAGTAAATTATAAAGAGGCCAAATTCTGCAACGTAAAAAAGAATATTGAAGAGTATTTACATAACATTAATGCAAAACCAAAGGCTATATTACCCATATCGGCAAAAGATGGCTCTAACATAACAAAAAATACAGATATGAAATGGTTTAAGGGTGATACTGTCTCATCTATACTGGATAAAGTAAAGGTAAATAAACCACCGAAACATTCTTCTTTGAGAATGCCCGTGCAGGACGTTTACAAAATCGATAACAAACGAATTATAGTTGGCCGTATAGAGTCTGGTAGTATAAAAGTCGGTGATAAAATATTGATTTCTCCCAGTAATATGGAGGCCCAAATAAATTCAATTGAAATATGGCCTAAAAAAATTAAAGCAGAGTATTCCGTTGGAGAGTGCATAGGTATAACACTGCGAGATCAATCGTTTGTAGAAAAAGGGAATATTATTTCAAAAAGTAATAATCCTCCAATCATTGTACAAACATTTCAAGCTCAGATTTTCTGGTTCTCAAAGGAACCTCTCAACATAAATAAAAAGTATGCTTTAAAAATAAATACAAAAACATATGAAATAAAGTTTACAAAAATTGAAAAGATAATCAGAACAGATAATCTGAAGGAAAAGAAAAAAATTGTTATAGAAAGAAATGATGTTGCCTTAGTAAGAGTTTCATCTCAGTCATCTTTGTGTATAGACAACTTTGAAACCAATCAAAGTACTGGCTGTTTTTCAATAATCAGTAAGTTTGAAGTAATGGGAGGAGGCATAGTAAAAACAGAAAAAGGATTCTTAGAAACTTTTGAAAAACAAAAAAAAAGAAACTTTTTAAAATCCGAAAAATTTCATGTAACCGAAGTCGATAGAGCATTAAGATCCGGCCATAGACCAGGTATTGTTTGGTTGACAGGACTGTCAGGGTCAGGTAAGAGCACTCTAGCTAGAGAAGTTGAAAAAAAATTATTTTTGAAAGGATACAATACTTATATTTTGGATGGAGATAATTTGAGAAGTGGAATAAACAAAGATTTGGAATTTACGCCTGAGGATAGGAAGGAAAATATTAGAAGAACTGCAGAAATTGCAGCATTGATTTCATCTGCCGGTTTTATTGTTTTAGTTTCATTGATTTCTCCTTACCGTATTGACAGAAATAAGGCTAGGTTTATTAAGCCAGAAATTTTTAAAGAAATATATATCAAGGCTTCAGTTAAAGAATGCGAAAAAAGAGATGCTAAGGGTTTTTATTTGAAGGCTAAAGAAGGACTAATAAAAAATTTTACAGGTATCAACGCTCCCTACGAAAAGCCAAATAAACCTGATTTGGTTATAGATACGGAGAAAATGAATATTTCAAGATCCACTGAAAAGCTGACAAATTTTATTGAAGAAGAATTTTCAAGAATATAAAAAATAATATTGACAAATGATTTGAATTTTGTAATTTAGCACTCAACAAAGCTTAGTGCTAACAAGCACTTAATTTTTAATTGAAAAATTTAGGAGTAATTTATGAAATTTAAACCACTACATGACAGAGTAGTCGTTAAAAGAATAGAAAGCGATGAAAAAACTTCTGGAGGAATAATTATTCCTGACTCGGCAAAAGAAAAGCCCAGTGAAGGTCAGATTATTGCCGTTGGGCCAGGAGAATTGGCGGAAGATGGTAAACTCAAGCCAATGGGAGTAAAAGAAGGGGATAAAGTTTTATTCGGTAAATGGTCTGGAACCGAGGTTAAGCTGGATGGAGATGATCTTTTGATCATGAAGGAATCAGACATCATGGGAATCGTTCAATAAGGAGAAAATTATGTCAGCAAAAAAAATAACATTTGGAGCAGATGCTCGAACTAGTATGATGGCAGGGGTTGATGCTCTGGCAAATGCAGTAAAGGTTACACTTGGCCCTAAGGGAAGAAATGTAATATTAGACAAATCTTTTGGTGCTCCGAGAGTTACTAAAGACGGGGTTTCTGTAGCAAAGGAAATAGAATTAAAGGATAAATTTGAAAACATGGGTGCACAAATGGTGAAGGAAGTAGCCAGTAAGAGTTCTGATGCAGCAGGAGATGGAACTACTACAGCCACAGTTTTAGCGCAAGCCATAGTTCGACAAGGTGCAAAAGCGGTTGCATCTGGTATGAACCCGATGGATTTAAAAAGGGGAATAGATATTGCTGTGGACAAGGTTCTTGAGGATTTAAAGTCTCGAAGCAAACAACTAGGCTCTTCTTCCGAGATTGCTCAAGTTGGAACTATTTCAGCTAACGGAGAAGAAGAAATCGGTAAAAAAATCTCAGAAGCAATGGATAAAGTTGGTAGAGATGGAGTAATTACAGTTGAAGAATCTAAAACAAGAGATACCACACTTGAAACAACTGAAGGAATGCAGTTTGATAGAGGTTATCTTTCACCATATTTTATAACGGATGCTGAAAAAATGATATGTGAATTTGAGGATCCATACATATTACTTAACGAGGGTAAATTATCAAATCTTCAAGATCTGCTTCCTTTGCTTGAAGCGGTTGTTAAGTCAAGTAAACCTTTGCTGATCATTGCCGAGGATGTAGAAGGTGAGGCGTTGGCTACTTTAGTTGTAAACAAACTAAGAGGTGGCCTAAAAGTTGCTGCCGTAAAGGCTCCCGGATTCGGTGATAGAAGAAAATCAATGCTTGAGGACATTGCAATACTTACAGGCGGTCAAGTTATAAGCGATGAGTTGGGAATCAAACTTGAGAATGTCCAAATAACAGACTTGGGTTCCTGTAAGAAGGTTCGAATAGACAAAGAAGATACAACTATTGTTAGCGGAACTGGTAATTCATCTGACATCACAGCGAGATGTGAACAAATAAAAACTCAAATTGAGACAACTACATCAGACTATGATAAGGAAAAACTACAAGAGCGTCTCGCCAAGCTTTCTGGGGGGGTTGCCGTTATTAATGTAGGTGGATCAACTGAAGTTGAAGTTAAAGAGAGAAAAGATAGAGTTGACGACGCTTTGAATGCAACTCGCGCAGCAGTAGAAGAAGGAATTGTTCCTGGCGGAGGAACTGCTCTTCTTTATTCGACTAAGGCAATTGATTCTCTCAAAGGAAACAATCCTGACCAGGAAACTGGCATTGATATTGTGAGGAAAGCGTTAGAAGCTCCAACAAGACAGATTGCAGAGAATGCTGGGGTTGAAGGCTCAATCGTTATTGGTAAGCTTATGGAAAATACTGACACAAATCTGGGGTTCGATGCACAAACTGAAAATTATACCGATTTAGTTAAAGCAGGCATCATCGATCCAGTCAAAGTCGTTAGGACTGCTCTTGAAAACGCGGCTTCAATCGCAAGTCTATTGCTAACTACAGAGGCAATGGTTGCAGAACTACCTGAGCCTAAAGAACCACTTCCACCTATGCCTGGCGGCGGCATGGGCGGCATGGGCGGCATGGGCGGCATGGGAGGTATGGACTTTTAGATATCGCCTTCTATTCATTCTTCTTGATAAATTAAACCTGGATCTTTTTTGTAAAACTCGATCCAGGTTTTTTTTTTTTCGATTGGTATTTTTACACTACAAAAACCACATCTTCTCAAAAAAATATATTGATCCGGCAATATGTTACCAGAGGCTCTTAATTCGCCCTGATAACTAAATATTTTTCTTAAGTCTTTTGCCATCGTAAATGGTCTACCGTCTTTAAATGATAAAAATTCAATTTCTATTAAATTTAATTTATTTAGATATTTTTCTAAATTAGATATAGAACAATTAGAAAGTAATTTTAGACCAATTTTTTGAGATGTACTAATGTTGATATTATCAAATTCACTCAACATATCTTTTCTAATTAGCAAATAACTAAAATGTCCCATTTCACTTCTTTGGGTAATTTCTTTATACATATTTTCTATCTCTTCTTTGCCTTTAAGAATTATCATATAACGCTTTTTTAAATGGTTCTAAACCTATGATATCTAGAATTTCAATAAAAGTTTGGTTTTCATTCTTACGATTTAGTAAGTATACATTTATAATTTTTTCAATTGCCAAAATAATTTCTTTGCTTGAAAAGGAAGCTCCAACTATTTTGCCAATGCTTGCATTTTCATTAGATGATCCTCCTAATGTTATTTGATAAGACTCTTCTCCGTTTTTTTCTAAACCTAAAATTCCTATATTGCCTACATGATGATGACCACATGCATTCACACAACCTGAAATCTTTATTTTAATTTTTCCAATCTTATTTTGGATTTTATATGAATAAAAATGTTCATTAATTCTTTGGGCTATAGGAATTGATCTAGCCGTTGCTAGTGCACAATAATCCATACCAGGACAACAAATTGAATCAGTTATTAGACCGATATTAGGTGTAGCTAAATATTTTTTCTTTAATTGGTTCCATACTTTAAATAATAAAGAATTTCTTACTAGTGGAAGGATAAGATTTTGTTCATGAGTGACTCGAATTTGGCCATATGAATTTTTTTCAGAAATGTTAGCTAATGCTCTCATTTGACTAGAGCTTATATCCCCAGGTGGATGAAGCTTTGATTTTAATGAAATTGTAACTATACTATGGCCAGAGAACTTTGACGACATTGTGTTTGATTTTAACCAATCATGAAATTCAGAATTATTTTTTTTTACATAAGATGAATCATTAGGTGAAAGTTTTGGAGGTTTAAAATAGCTATGAATTTTATATATTTCAGCCTGATTGATTGTAGCATATTTATTTTTCATTTTTTCATATCTTTCTTCTACTAATTTCTTGAATTTTTCAATGCCCAGTTCTTTTACCATTATTTTTATTCTGGCCTTATAAATATTATCTCTCCTACCCAACTGATTGTATGTTTTTAAAATTGCTTCCAAATAACTAAGTATATTCTTTTGTTTAATGAACGATCTGATTTTTTTTGAAATTATAGGTGTTCTTCCTTGCCCTCCTCCAACATAAACTTCAAAACCCTTTTTGTTATTAATCTTTACAATTCTTAAACCAATATCGTGGACCCTCATTGCTGCTCTGTCTGTTACACTTCCTATTACGGCAATTTTGAACTTTCTGGGTAAAAATGAGAATTCCGGGTGTAATGTTGACCATTTTCTTATCATTTCACACCAAGGTCTTGGATCCTCTATCTCATCTTTAAGAAGGCCAGAGAAATGGTCTGCCGTAACGTTTCTTATACAATTTCCTGATGTTTGTATTGCATGCATTTCCACTTCTGCAAGCTCATTAAGAATCAATGGAACATCAATTAACTTAGGCCAATTAAATTGGATATTTTGTCTTGTCGTGAAATGTCCATACCCTCTATCGTATTTATCTGAAATATCTGCAAGTCGCCTCAATTGTATGTGAGAAAGTTCTCCATAGGGAATTGCTACTCTAAGCATGTAAGCATGTAACTGAAGATAAAGACCATTCATCAATCTAAGTGGCTTAAATTCTTCTTCAGTTAACTCACCTTTAATTCTCCTGTCAATTTGATATTTGAATTGTTCAACTCTACCAAAAACTATCTTTTTATCAAACTCATCATACCTATACATGTCAGTAACCTTCTAATTTAAAGCCAGAGAATCTAATTTTTTCTCTTAATCTTAGAATTTTACCATATTCATCAATTTCTATTAAATAAGGATTTACTATTTCACTATAGTGTGAGTCATTGTGAATTATTTCCTCAACGTCCCTGATTTCGCTTTTTTTTATTTTTGTCGCTAAATTAAAATCTTCGCTCCATCCTTTTTTTTGGGAAAAATATATAACTTTTCCATTTATTAAACGGTTAGCAGAAAAAACAAAAAAATATCCTGTTAACTTTCTTATCATTACTAGTACATAAAAAAATAGTTTTTTAAGATTTAATACAAAAAATTATAGTATTATTAAAATAATTATAATACTTTAATTTTTTTTTTTTTAAAATAAGTTAAAATCTATGAATTTTGAAAATTTAAAAAGTTGGCCATTTGAGGAGGCAAAAAAATTAATTCAGAGAAGTTCTCTAAAAAATAAAGAAACATGTAATTTTCAAACAGGTTATGGTCCATCAGGACTTCCTCATATTGGGACATTTGCAGAAGTTTTGAGAACCAGCATGGTTATTAAAGCTTTTAAAAAGTTGTCTAATAAAAAATCTAATTTAATTGTTTTTTCAGATGATATGGATGGTCTGAGAAAAATTCCTGAAAATATACCCAATAAAGAACTTATAAAAGAACATATTAATAAATCTTTATCGAATATACCTGATCCTTTTAATGAATTTTCAAGCTTTTCAGAGCACAACAATAAAAAACTAAACGATTTTTTAAAAAGATTTGAATTTGTATATGATTTCAAATCCGCAACTGAGTTATACAAAGGAGGATTTTTTAATAGTGGCCTAATAAAAATTCTTGAAAACTATGAATCCATAAGAAACTTGATACTTCCAACTTTAGGAAAAGAACGAAGAAAAACATATTCTCCATTCTTGCCCATATGCAAGGAGACCGGAAAAGTTTTGGAGGTTAGGATTGAAAATATTGATTTAAATAGTAATGAATTGGAGTATATCTGCCCAGTAACAAATAAAATAGTTTCGAACTCTATTCTAAATGGACACTGTAAATTGCAGTGGAAAGTGGATTGGGCTATGCGGTGGTTTGTTCTTGACATAGATTATGAAATGAATGGTAAGGATCTTATAGAATCCTTTCAACTTTCAAGTAAAATTAACAAAATTATTGGAGGGATACCTCCGAATAATTTAACCTACGAGTTATTTTTAGACCAAAAGGGTGAAAAAATTTCAAAATCAATCGGAAATGGCATTTCTGTGGACCAATGGCTTGAGGTTTCAACAAAAGAAAGTCTTGAACTTTTTATGTATCAAGCACCACGAAAGGCCAAAAGACTTTTTTTTGATGTTATACCAAAAACAACTGATGAATATATAAAATTTAAACTTTCTTATAATAAGCAAGCGGATAACGAAAAACTAAATAACCCATTGTGGTTTATAAAAGATAAAAATACAGAAAACCTTCCTGATGGTTTAACTTTTAACATGATACTAAATCTTGCTAGCGTTTGTAATGCCGAAAATACAAATGTTTTATGGGGATTTATCGTATCCTATTACCCTCAAATTAAAAAAAATGAAAATAAATTTCTAGGCAAACTCTTAGAGTTGGGTGTGGCCTATTATAAAAAGTTTATATTACCTATTAAGAAATATCGGATGCCAACCGAAAAAGAAAAACTAGGATTTGAGAAATTATTGAGCGAATTAAAAATAATTTCTGAAAATACAACCGCTAAAGAGATTCAAAACCTATTTTATAAGATTGGAAAAGATTTTGAATTTTCTAATTTAAGAGATTGGTTTGGGGCATTTTACGAAGTTATATTGGGACAAAAGGAAGGGCCCAGATTAGGTTCATTTATAAATTTTTATAGTTTAGATAGAACAATCAAATTAATTGAAGAAAAGTTAAAAAACTAATTTTGTTGATGTTCAAAACAAAATATATATATAAAATATTCACACTTTTTGAATGGAAAAAAGTTCAAAAAGAAAGAATAATTAAATTAAAATCGCAACCAAATGATTTAGAATTTGTTCATCTGTCCAAAAAAGATCAGATATCAGGTACAATTAATAGATACTTTAAAAAAAAACGAAAGTTAGTAATGATAAAATTAAGCGTTGATGATTTGCATGATAATCTGAAATGGGAAAAATCAAGGGAGAACAAGTATTATCCTCATTATTATGGTTGTATTTCCACTAAAATTATTCTAGATGTCAAAAAAATTGAAAATGAATAAATACATTTCATCGATAGTAAATTTCATTCCGCCAGAACTTGCCCACTCAATGTTTCTGGAGCTGGTGAAACTTGAACTTATAGAAAAAAAATATTTTAGTGAAAGATTAAGTATAAAGCTTTGGAATTTGGACTTTAGAAATCCTATTGGATTGGCGGCGGGCTTTGATAAAAATGCCGAGGCCATTTCTGGAATGTCCAAATTAGGTTTTGGTTACCTAGAACTTGGAACCGTAACCCCAAATAGTCAAGTTGGAAATTCAAAGCCGAGAGTATTTAGGATACCAGAATATAAAACAATTATACAAAGGTTAGGATTCAATAATAAAGGGTTAAAAAAATTTTTATCCAATATTATTTCCTCAGAAGATAGAAAAAAAAAATATTGGGTATAAATGTTGGTAAGAATAGTAATAGTGATAATTATATCTCAGACTATAAAAATTTAATACAAAGTTGTTCGCCATACGCTAACTATTTAGTATTAAATATATCATCACCCAATACTCCTGGCCTCAGGGATATTCAAAAAAAGCAACATTTAAAGAACTTTCTAGAAAAAATAGTCAAATACAATACTCATAAAAAGCCCATCTTACTTAAAATTTCTCCAGATTTAGATAATGAAGATCTTGAAAATATTTGTGAAATTTGTTTGAAAGAAAAATTTTTAGATGGATTAATAATTTCGAATACAACAATTAAAAGAGAAATGTTAAAAGAAAAACCAATAAAGAATTCATGGAAAATTTATGAATCTGGAGGGTTATCGGGTCCTCCACTGAAAGAATTATCTAACAGACTTTTAGGAGAAGTTTATAAAAAAACAAAAGGAAAAATTCCTTTGATAGGCGTCGGAGGAGTTGCAACAGCCGAAGATGCATTCGAAAAGATTTCTTATGGCGCTAGTTTAATACAACTATATACTGCAATTGTTTACAATGGTCCCAGCGTAATCTTTAAAATATTAAAGGACCTTGATTCTTTACTGAAAAAAAAGGGATATAACAACATTAAAAGTGCAATTGGAAACAAAATAAAAATTTAAGACAAAAAAATGGCGAGATCAGAACCGGAAATTATACCAGATATTAGTAAAATAATTGATTATTATGATATTTTTTTTTATTGATTTATGGGGGGTAATCCACAACGGAGTTAATTTATTTCCAGGTGTTAATAATGTTTTGAAGGTTATGAAGAAAAATGAAAAAACAATTTTTTTCATCACAAATGCACCTAGAAGAGCAAGTGTTATATCAAGGCAGTTAAAAAAATTTGGAATTGATAATAGCTTATACGATAGAATTGTATCTTCAGGCGAAATAACTTGGCATTCATTGAAAAAAAAAATTATGATGTCAAAAAAAAAATTAAAGTTTTTTCACATCGGCCCTCCAAGAGACGAACATTTGGTAAAAGGTTTAGACCTTGAAGAAAGTAAAGACTTAAAAGAAGTCGATCTTATTGTAAACACTGGGCCATGGGGAGATAAAGATAAGCTTGAAAATTATGTAAAAATTTTGGATTGCTCCAAAGAATTCTCAATACCTATGATATGTTCTAATCCTGATAAAACTGTTATTAGGGGAAATAATTTTATGATTTGTGCTGGTATGTTGGCCGAGTACTACGAAAATATTGGTGGAAATGTTGAATACTATGGAAAACCATATTCAGAAATTTATAATTACTGTTTCCAACACCTAAACAATTTTGATAAAAAAAAAGTTTTATTTGTAGGAGACTCATTAGATAACGATATAAAAGGTGCTAATATACAAAAATGTGATAGTTTGTTAGTTACAAATGGTATCCATAGAGAAATAAATAATTTGAATAACAGTGAAATTGACGAGAATAAAATGAGAAGATTATTAAAAAAGAAAAGAATTTATCCAAATTTTGTAAGTCTAAAGTTATGTTATATTGAGAAATGAAAAAGAAATCAGATGATAAAGATTATCTTGATTGGCTAAACTTAGCTAAAAAAGAACTTAAAAATAAAAAAATTGATGACTTAAATTGGGATACTCCCGAAGGTATTAAGCTTAAACCTCTGTATACTAGTAAAGACCTTGATGATATCGATCATACAATAGGTTATCCAGGACTTCCTCCATTTACAAGAGGTCCTAGAGCAACAATGTACGCAAATAGGCCATGGACAATTCGTCAGTATGCCGGGTTTTCAACAGCAGAAGAATCTAATGCATTTTATAAGGAAGGATTGAAGAACGGAGTAATGGGATTATCAGTTGCCTTCGACCTCGCTACACATAGAGGGTATGATTCAGATCATCCAAGAGTTCTGGCTGATGTTGGAAATGCAGGTGTTGCCATAGATTCAATAGAAGATATGAATGCTCTTTTTGAGGGTATTCCCTTAGATAAAATGAGTGTTTCTATGACAATGAATGGAGCCGTATTACCAGTATTAGGTTGTTTTATTGCTGCAGGTGAGGAACAAGGTTGCAAAAAGGAAGCACTCACAGGAACTATACAGAATGATATACTTAAAGAGTTCATGGTTAGGAATACATTCATATTTCCGCCTAATCCTAGTATGAGAATTGTAGCAGATATAATAGAGTACACAGCTAAATATATGCCCAAATTTAACTCTATTTCTATTAGTGGATATCATATGCAGGAGGCGGGGGCAAATCAAGTGCAGGAATTGGCATATACAATTGCTGATGGTTTAGAGTATGTAAAAGTAGCACTGGAAAGAGGTTTAGAAATAGATGAATTTGCACCTCGGCTTTCATTTTTTTGGTCAATTGGGATGAACTTTTTTATGGAAATTGCAAAAATGAGAGCCGCACGTTTTATGTGGTCACAAATGATTAGTAGATATAAACCCAAAAATCCCAAAAGTTTGGCTCTCAGAACTCATTGTCAAACATCGGGTGTTTCGTTAACTGAACAAGACGCATACAACAATATTATTAGAACCACAACTGAAGCTATGGCTGCAATACTTGGTGGAACTCAGTCATTACACACCAATAGTTTTGATGAGGCATTAGCATTACCTACAAACTTTTCAGCGCGAATTGCTAGAAATACTCAACTTATACTTGGAGAAGAAACTGGTATTACTAAAGTCATAGATCCTCTTGCTGGTTCGTACTTCATTGAAAACCTTACCTCACAAATGATAAAAGAAGCTAAAAAGTTAATTAATGAAGTCGATGCTGCAGGTGGTATGGTCAAAGCAATTGAACAGGGTATTCCTAAGATGAGAATTGAAGAAAGCGCAGCCAAAAGGCAAGCAAAAATTGACTCAGGAGATGAAACTATAGTTGGTGTTAATAAGTATATCAATAAAGAAAAACAAAATATTAATGTTCTTTCGATTGATAATGAACAAGCAAGATTAGAGCAGGTTAAAAGGTTAAAAGCCATTAAAGAAAAAAGAGATAATCGACAAGTTGATCAGATTTTAAAAAAAATAGAAAACGCAGCAAAGACTAACAAATCCAACTTACTTGAATTATCTATTAATGCGGCTCACTTAAGATGCACAGTGGGCGAAATTACAACAGCTCTTGAAAAAGTCTATGGCAGACATAGTTTGACAACAAAAACAATTTCTGGAGTTTATGCTAATTCAAGTAAATCGAACACAATGTTCGAAGAAGTTAAAAAAGTAGTTGATATTTTTCACGAACAAAATGGAAGAAGGCCAAGAATGTTAGTGGTGAAGATGGGACAAGACGGACACGATAGAGGGGCAAAACTAATTGCAACAGCATTTGCAGACCTTGGTTTTGATGTAGACATTGGCCCTCTGTTTCAAACACCTAATGAGGCAGCTAAACAAGCTATTGAAAACGATGTACATGTAGTTGGTGTTTCAACACTGGCTGCGGGACATAAAACACTTGTACCAATACTTATAAAGGAATTAAAAAAACAAGGAGCTGATTCCATTAAAGTTATCTGTGGTGGTGTTATACCACCTCAAGATTATAAGTTTTTAAACGATATTGGTGTTACGAAAGTTTTTGGTCCAGGAACCAGTATACCTAAGGCAGCTATTGAAATTATAAATCTTTTGTAGTATATTAGCCAAGTTGGTTAAAAATGAAGCTTAAAGATTATCTTAAGGTAAATAATCTTACCTCAAAAGAATTTTCAAAGATTATTAATGTTAGTGAAATATCGATTTCAAGATACCTAAATAACAGTAGGTTTCCTAATATGAAAGTTTTAAAAAGAATATTTCAATATACTGGAGGATCAGTTACTTCAGATGATTTTGTTGGAATTGAAAAAAATAGTAAAAGGTTGTCTATTGATGAAAAAAAAGAGATTTTAATTCTTGCCAACGATATTAAAAAAGGTCGAAGAGGAGCTCTTGCAAGAAGTATAACAATGGTCGAATCATCTTTAGAAAAAGATCAAAAAAAAGCAGATTACCTATTATCAAAATTAAAACCAGGAAATAAATCAATAAGGATTGGAGTTACTGGTGTTCCTGGTGTGGGCAAATCAACTTTTATTGAGTCTTTGGGTCTAAAATTAATAGATGAAAATCTTAAGGTTGCAGTTTTAGCAGTTGACCCATCCTCAAAAATATCCGGAGGATCAATTTTAGGCGATAAAACTAGAATGGATAAGCTTTCTACCAATGAAAACGCATTTGTCAGACCAAGTCCAAGTGGCGGCCAACTGGGTGGTGTTGCAAGAAAAACAAGAGAGTCCATTTCTTGTTTTGAAGCGGCAAAATACGATATAATTTTCATTGAAACAATGGGAGTCGGGCAAGCTGAAACTGAAGTTTATAATATGGTTGATATTTTTCTTGTTTTATTATTGCCTGCTGGTGGTGATGATTTGCAGGGAATAAAAAAAGGTATTATTGAACTAGCGGATCTAATTATCATCAATAAATCTGACTCAACAATGAAAGGTATTGCTGCTTCAACTCTTTCTGAATACAGCAATGCTTTATCTATAATAAAAAAAAATAGATTGGATCATAGTCCAAAGGTTCTTAAATGCTCATCGTTGAAATTAACGGGATTGAATGAAGTGTCGAATGAAATCAAAGAATTTTGTAAAATAAGAAAAAACACAGGCAGTTTTTTTTTAAATAGACAAAATCAAAATAGAGATTGGTTATGGGATTTGACAAAACAAAAGATGTTTGATTATTTTGAAAAAGAAATTAAAAAGGGAGAAATTTCAAAACTATTAAAGAATAAAATAAAAAAAAATGAGATTAATGTTGGCGAAGCCTCAAACTTATTATTGACATCTTTTATTAAAAAAATATGATGCAGATAAAGGAATTATTATGGTAAAAAGATGTTCAATAACTAACAAGAAACCGATGTTTGGTAACAACGTTAGTAAGGCAGTAAACAAAACAAAAAGAAAGTTTCTTCCTAATCTTCAAAATAATTCTTTTTATTCTGAAAAATTAGATAGGATGATTCGGCTTAAAGTATCGACACGTGGCATAAAATCTATTGAACATAACGGTGGAATTGATAATTTTATTCTGAGTTTAAAGAAAAAAGATCACACACCAGAAACATTGTCCATTAAGAAAATCATACAAAATCATTCAAAAAATTCCACTAATTAAACATTGAATTAATCTTAGTAAGCAGAACCTCTGCTAGTTTTTCCACCTCGCTTATAGTAATTGCTTTCTTGTAGTATTTTGAAACATCATGACCTATTCCAATAGCTAAAAGATTAATTTTCTTTTGCTCTTCAATTTTTTTAATTACCTCTTTCAAATGTGTCTCAAGGAGGTTTGAGTTATTTGCTGATAATGTTGAATCATCTACAGGAGCACCGTCAGAAATTACGATCAAAATTTTTTTCTTCTCATTTTTTGATAAAAGTCTTTTTTCAGCCCATAAAAGTGCTTCCCCATCAATATTTTCTTTCAACAACCCCTCTTTTAGTATTATCCCAAGATTCTTCTCACAACTTTTCCAATTTCTATCAGAATCTTTGTATATTATATGAAGTAAATCATTCAAACGTCCAGGATTCTGCGATCTTCCATTGTTAATCCAGTAATCTCTGGATTTACCTCCCTTCCACTGTTTAGTTGTGAAACCTAGTATCTCAATTTTAACTCCACATTTTTCTAATGTTTTTACTAATATATCTACTGCGTTTGCTGCTATAACTATTGGTCTGCCTCTCATAGAGCCTGAGTTGTCTATAAGTAAAGACACAATGGTATTTTTTGCAACCGTATCCTTATCTTTTTTGTATAAAATATCATTTTTGGGATTGGAAATAATATGCGAAAATCTGGATGTATCTAATATACCCTCATAATCATCAAAATCCCAAGATAATTCCTTCTTTGAAAAAAGCTTTCTCTCTAATTTAAGTGCGAGTTTTTTAATAACATAATCT
>MDTB01020001.1_pt1 | contig 16012 bp, 17 predicted proteins | sample 811161 | NCBI WGS metagenome assembly MDTB01 (sample SAMN05326650, study PRJNA326480) | marine metagenome | isolation source: seawater | place: Mediterranean Sea | collected 2009 | reverse complement strand
AAAAGAATTCTTAAAGAAGTTTTTCTTTTAAAATCACTTAAACAGATTTTTTTTTTTTCTTCCTCTGCAGCCAAATTTGGGGAGATTGGTGATTTTAAAAGAAAAACTTCTTTAAGAATTCTTTTTTCATCCAAGGCTAGAGTTTTTTTTACCATTTCACTATCTGTTAAACCTTTGTCTTTTCCACATTGTACAGGTTTCCAATAAAAAGCATTTAGTTTGTGAACTAAAATACTGGATACAATTGTTTTGCCAACGTTTGTACCAGTTCCAGTAATAAAAAAACCTTTAAAATTATTTTTCATTTTTTTTTTATGTAAAACAGTGACGTTTTGTAATTGATATTGATTTTACTTTTTATTGATTTCAAAAAAAAAATAGAGTTTCTTTTTAAATTCTTCGAAGCACCAGCCCCAATCAACTTTAACTCTTTTAAAAAATGTAATGGAGTGTCATATGCTTTGGAGAAATTTACTTCCTCATCTTTAATTTCGCATAAGTCGATATCAAATAGATCTAAAATATTTTTATGAACTGGTAATAAATTTAAATTGTATACCTTATTATTAGTTTCATAAATTTTTTTTAATTCCTTAAAGCTTTCGTCATTTGGAAATGAAAAGAAAAAAACAGCATTAGACTTTAGTTTCAAGAAAATTTTTTTTATTAAGACTTCAATATTATTTGACCAGTGTAGAGACATGTTTGAATAAACTAAATCAAAATTTTCAAAATTATTAAATGTATCAAAATTCACATTTGAAACCTTAATTTTTTTATTAATCTTTTTTTTTGATATCTTTAACATGTTTTTAGAAAAATCCAGTAGCAGAAGCTCATTAATTGGAACTTTTTTTAAAACTTTTTTAGAAAATTCGCCTGTACCACAACCTAAATCAATTGCTCTTGTAAAATTATTAGACTTTTTTGAAAAGTTCTGTTCAAAAAAACTCATAAGTCGAGCACCGGTAAGTGATTGAATTTCAGTGAAATCATCATAATAAAATGAACCTGATTCAAATGAATTTTGTATATTATTTTTCATATTAAATATTTTTTTTTTAAAAAACATTCTATAATTTTTGAGGCTTTTTTAGGATGGGTGTACGGAAAAGCATGATTAGCATTTTTAAGTATTTTGAACTTGTGATTTTTATTAAAAAAATAGTTTTTTGTTTCTCTGAACCGAGCAATTTTATCGGTCATAGAAATTAGGCTCAAAATGTCAGCAGATTGATTTTTGAGGGACTCAATTTGATTAAGATATTTAAGTTTTGTTAAAGCATGCAGCATTTTTTCTTTATTAATTACCTTTTCTATTTTATAAAAATTACTTGATAGTCCACAATTAATATAAAATTTCTTCAAAACTTCAATTGGATTTTTTTTAAAACCTTTGATCATATTATTTAGAAAATAAATATTTTTTAAATAGTCATTATTTTTTTCAACAAATATCGGTAATCCAAAAAAATTTACAATTAAATCACACTTAATTTTTTCTTCAATTAACCAATTAAACCCATAGGAGTGAACAATAAATAATTTTTTTTCAGAGTCATGTGATAATTTAAGTTTTTCTTCGTTATCCAAAAAGCCAAGGTTAAATAAGTAAAAACTAAATTGCATATCTAGCTTTAATTTTTTTAACTCATAAATTAATGGTCTCCAAAAATCATGATCAAAACCCCACCCATGTATAAAAAAAATTTTTGTTTTAACCATTTATTTTCTTTTTTGTTCTTCTAAAATTTTTATAAAACCATCTATTACTTTTTTTGAAATAAAGGATGTTAATGAGACTCTAAGTCTTGATTTTCCATATGGAACTGTTGGTGGCATTATAGGAAGGATATAATAACCACTCGCTAGCATGATATTAGACAAAGATATACAAAATTTAGCGTCGGAAAATATTATTGGTATAATTTGACTACTTGTTTTCCCAATAAACAAATCTAATTTCTTTAATTTTTTTTTTAAATACTTCGACTTCTGAATCAGTTCACATCTTTCATTCTTCATTTTTGGGATTTTTTCTGTAGCACAATCTATAGCACCAAGAACCCCTGGCGGTAAAGCTGTAGAGTAAATAAATCCAGTACATTTATTAATTATCCTATCTTTTATTTTTTTTGAACATGAAATATATGATCCGTATGAACCGAAAGCTTTACTGAAGGTTCCAACTGCAATTTCGTTTTCTGTTTCTTCATTTTTATTTCTATCAGAAGTAAATCCAAAACCATTTTTTCCAAAAACTCCAGATGCATGTGCTTCATCAAAATAAATTAAGCAATTATATTTTTTAGCTAGGTATCTTAAATTTGAAATTTCTGCAACATCACCATCCATACTGAATACAGTTTCTGAAATAATTAATTTTAATTCGTTCTTATCTGCCTTTTTTAAAAGAGATTCCAAATGGTTATAGTCTAAGTGATTATAACGAAAAGTTCTTTGGTTTGATATCATACATCCTATCTGAATACTTGAATGATTATATTTGTCACTAAATATTTTTGCTTTAGTTCTTTTTCCAAGAGAATTTTCAATAATTGCTGGGATCGCAGTAATATTACATTGAAATCCACTACCTAAAATTATTGCTTCTTGTTTTGATTTATGTTTGGCTATTTTTTTTTCTAATTCACCTATCTTATCAAAATTACCTGAAATTAATCTAGAAGATGATAGGCTTGTCCCAAAATTTTTAGTCCAAAGATTTGATGCAGAAATTAAATCTTTGTTTTTCGATAAACTTAAATAATCATTACTTGATAAGTTATGCAAAATTTTTTTATCAAAAATGATTTTCTTATTCAAAAGACTTATATTTCGTAATTTTCTTGTAAATTTGATATTTTTATTGGATTGTTTCACAGTTTAAATTAAAATAAGTTAATATTACACTAGGAGATTTAAAAATGAAACCAGAAACAATAGTTCTGCATGCTGGCCACAGAGGTGATGTATCAACTAAATCAGTGGCTGTCCCTATCTATCAAACAACTTCTTATCAGTTTGATAGCACTGATCATGCGTCAAAACTTTTCGGTCTTGAAGAATTAGGAAATATTTATACTAGAATTATGAATCCAACAACAGCTGTTCTTGAAGAGCGAATTACCAAGTTAGAGGGAGGTGCAGCAGCTCTAGCTACGAGTTCTGGACAAGCAGCTACCGCAATGGCTGTTCAAAATATTTGTCATTCTGGTGATAATTTTCTCAGCTCAACTGACTTGTATGGAGGAACATGGAATTTGTTTTCGAATACTTTTAAAGAAATGGGAATTGAGTGTAGATTTGTGAATCCGGAAAACCCAGAAAATTTTAGAAATGCAATTGACGAAAAAACAAAATGTATTTATGCAGAAACGCTACCAAATCCTAAATTAGAAGTTTTTCCCATTGAGGAAGTTGCGACCATTGGAGCCGAAAACAATATACCCTTAATAATGGATAATACCGCTGCGCCATTAATATGCAATCCAATTAAATATGGTGCATCAATTGTAGTATATTCAACTACAAAATATATTGGTGGTCATGGAGTATCAATTGGTGGATTAATTGTTGACAGTGGAAAGTTTGATTGGGAAAAAGCAGGGAAAAAATTTCCGATGATTAATGAACCTGATCCTAGCTATCATGGTGCAGTTTGGAGTCAAGCTGCAAAACCGCTTGGTCCAATTGCTTATATTCTTAAAGCAAGAGTGACTCTTCTAAGAGATCTTGGTTCTGCAATGAGTCCATTTAATGCATTCACTTTTATTCAAGGTTTAGAAACCTTACCATTAAGAATGGAAAGACATTGTTATAATGCCCAAAAAGTCTCAGATTTTTTGTCTAAACACAGTAAAGTGTCAAAAGTTATATACCCATCAAGTATGAAAAATCAGTACTTGGATAGGGCAACTAAATACCTGGATCAGGGTTTTGGTGCGCTTTTAGGTTTTGAGCTAAATGAAGGATTAGAGGCTGGTAAAAAATTCATTGACAATTTAAAACTTTTTTATCACGTAGCAAATATCGGAGACTCAAGATCTCTGGCTATTCACCCCTCATCAACAACTCACTCTCAACTATCAAATGAGGAAAAGTTATCATCTGGTGTAACTGATGGTTACGTTAGATTATCAATTGGTATTGAACATATCGACGATATAATTAGTGATTTAGAGCAAGCCCTCTCTAATTCTTAATTATAAATGAAAATTAAAAAAATATTATCTTCATTTCCTGCATCCAGAAGTCGAAGATTAAGGTCTTCTCCATGGATAAGGCAAATCTCAGCTGAAAATGAACTTAGAATTGATAACTTAGTTCTACCAGTTTTTTTAAAAGAAGATGATGACAATGAAATTTTAATTGAGAAAATGCCAGAAATAAAAAGATTTTCGTTAAAAAATCTTGATAAAGAGATTGACGAAATTAATTCTGTTGGTGTAAAGACAATTGCTCTTTTTCCTAAAATTAGAAAATCTTTAAAATCTCACACTGCTGAAGAAGCATATAATTCTGAAAATTTAGTTTGTAGAGCTCTAAAAATTATAAAAAAAAACAATCCAGACCTTGGAGTAATTTGCGATATTGCATTGGATCCTTACACAATATCAGGACATGATGGTATATTAAATAGCAAAGGAGAAATAGACAATGATAAAACTCTGGAAGTTTTAGGAAAAATGGCAGTTGTATATTGCGAAGCGGGTTGCAAAGTAATCTCGCCTAGTGATATGATGGATGGAAGGGTAAAATTTATTAGAGAACAACTCGAAATTAATAAATTTAATAACATCATAATACTATCTTATTCTGCTAAATTTTGTTCACAGCTTTATGGACCATTCAGAAATGCATTGGGCAATGACACAGAATATAAAGTATCAAAAGATACTTATCAAATTAGTCCGAAAAATAGACTTGAAGCATTAAAAGATTCATTTATGGATATACAAGAAGGAGCAGACATGATTATGGTTAAACCTGCTACATTTTATTTAGATATTTTAAGAGAATTAAAAAATCATACTTTTTTACCCGTAGCAGCTTTTCAGGTAAGTGGAGAATATTCAATGATTAAATTTGGTGCAGAAAAACAAATTTTTGATTATGAAAAAACAGTTTTAGAGAGTCTTTATTGCATAAAGAGAGCGGGTGCAGATATAATATTTTCATATTTTTCAAAAGAAGTAGCAAGATGGATAAAATAAAACAAAATAATAAACTTGATTTTATTTCTTTAAAATATTAAAAAGTAAAAAATACAAATTTTACTTCAGGAGATTTTATGTCAAGAGTACACCCAGGTAGATTTCATATAGCAATTCCAGGACCAACAAATATTCCAGAAAGAATTTTAAATGCTATGCATATTTCATCAGAGGATCAAAGAAATCCAGAAATACCTAGTTTAACAATTCCTCTTTACAAAGACGTTAAAAAAGTATTTCAATCTGAAGCTGGAACGGTATTTTTATTTCCTGGTTCAGGAACTGGAGCCTGGGAATCAGCAATAATTAATACAATGTCTCCCGATGAGAAAGTTTTAATTTACAGATATGGTCAATTTAGTCATTTGTGGGCTGATATGTTTAAAAGACTTGGCCTAGACACTCAAATGGTTGAAAGAGAATGGGGAACTGGAACCCCTCCCGAGGAAGTTGAGAAAACCCTGAAAAATGACACTGAGCGGAAGATTAAAGTAGTTTGCGTAACTCAAAATGAAACAGCAACTGGAGTAACGTCACATGTTGAGGACATAAGAAAAGCCATGGATGCTGCCAACCATCCAGCCCTTTTGTTTGTTGATGGAGTAAGTTCTATTGCATCAATTGATTTTAAAATGGATGAGTGGAAAGTTGATTGTGCCATTTCAGGATCTCAAAAAGGTTTCATGCTTCCGTCTGGAATGGCGATAATGTGTGTGAGCGAAAAAGCTTTGGAGGCTCATAAAAGTGCTAAAATGAAAAGGTGTTATTATTCTTGGGAAGATCAAATTGCAACTAATAAAGATGGTTATTTTCCTTACACACCACAAATACCAATGTTAAGAGCATTACAAGAGTCATGCAATATGATTTTTGAAGAAGGACTGGGTAATGTTTTCAAAAGACATTTTAGAATAGCCGAAGGAGTTCGAAAAGCTGTGTTAGAGGGATGGGAACTGAAATTATGTGCCAAAGATAAATATTGGTATTCCGATACTGTTTCTGCAATTGTTGTTCCTGAAGGCAAAGATGCAAAACAAGTTTTGTCAACAGCCTTTAATAAATATCATTTATCTTTAGGTGCCGGATTAACTCAGGTAGCTGGAAAAGTGTTTAGAATTGGTCATTTGGGTGATTTAAATGAACTACAAGCTTCAGCATTTATAAATGGGGCTGAGATGGCAATGATTGACTCAGGTATCAATGTCAAACCAGGTAGCGGAATTGCTGCTGCTTCTGAATATTGGAGGGAAAGTCTTAATATTGAACATGAAAAATTTAAAAATACTCGTAACACGAAAGTGGCCTAAAGCTGTAGAAATAAAACTACAAAATACTTTTAACGTTCAACTAAATACGGATGACGTTCCTTTAACAGAAAGTCAACTTGTTGATGCAATGAAAAATTTTGATGCTTTGTTACCTACAGTAACTGACCAAATTAATAAAAAGATTATTGATTGTGAAGACAGAACAGTGAAAATAATAGGTAATTTCGGTGTTGGATTCAATAATATTGATATAGAATCTGCAAAAAAAAATAATGTAGTTGTTACCAATACACCTGAGGTTCTAACTGACTGTACCGCAGATATAGCTATGTTATTAATGTTAGGTATTTCTAGAAGAGCTTCAGAAGGTGAGGTACACGTTAGAAATAATGATTGGAAAGGTTGGAGACCAACACACATGATGGGTACAAAAGTTACTGGAAAAACATTAGGGTTGTTTGGTATGGGCAGAATAGCCCAAGCTATGGCTCAAAAATCTCACTTTGGATTTGGAATGAAGATTATTTACTTTGATCCCTACTTCAATAACCCTGATATCGAAAAAAAATTTAATGCCCAAAAATGTAATTCAATCAAAGAATTGTTAAGCTCTTCTGATTTTGTTTCACTTCATTGTCCATCGACTGATGAAACAAGAGGAATAATCAATAAAGAAACCATTGCGATGATGAAGCCCTCAGCATTTCTTATTAATACTGCAAGGGGTGACATAGTTAATGAAAATGATTTAATAAATTGTTTAGAAAAACAAACAATTAAAGGTGCTGGTCTTGATGTATATAAAGATGAACCAGTGATACCGAGTTCCCTTACTAAACTTCCAAATGTTTTCCTGCTCCCACACTTAGGAAGTGCAACTGAGGAAACCAGAGAAGCAATGGGATTTAGAGTATTTGAAAACATTGAATCTTTTTTTAATAATGTTCCTCCTCGAGATAGAGTTGTTTAATTTCTTTATATAGGTATTCATGAATTCCATTAATTTTAATGGTAACAACCAAAAAACCAAAAAACTACTACTGAGTTTATTCTTAAGCGGGATTTCTGTTGTAAAACCAAAAAATATCTTAGATAAATTTATTAATATAACAAATAAAACAATTACAATTAATGATTCTAATAACAAAATAAGATATGAAAATATTAAAAGAGTATTTCCTATCTGCATTGGTAAGGCCTCTGTTGAAACTGCAAAGACTCTAAAAAAAATTTTTAAAAATAAGTTTAGATTAGAAAATGGTGTTATTGTTGTTAACAATGAAAATTTTAAGGAAGTTACGAAATTTAAATGCTTTAATGCTGGTCATCCCTTACCTAATAGAAAGGGGGTTCAAGCGGCAAAATATATTATTGATTTATTAAAAATTACTCGTTCTGACGATTTAATATTGATTTTTATTTCAGGAGGAGGTTCTGCGTTGCTTCCATTTCCTGTAAATGGAATATCTTTAAAAGATAAAATATATGTGAATAAAAAATTAATTGAGAGCGGAGCCAACATTCAGGAAATTAATACTGTTAGAAAACATTTATCAGGAATAAAGGGAGGCAATTTACTAAATTTTTGTTCTCCGTCTAAAACTCATTCTTTAATATTATCAGACGTTATAGGAGATGATTTAAGTTCAATTTCTAGTGGCCTCACAGTACCTGATCCATCGACTTTTAGTGATGCAAAAAAAATCTTAAAAAAATTTAAGCTCTGGGAGAAAATCCCATTAAATGTCTCAAAATATATTGAAGATGGTGTAAAAAAAAAGGTTCAGGAAACACCCAAAAAAAAAGATAAATTATTCAAGAACGCAAAAAATACACTAATTGGAAGTAATTCAATTAGTCTTAAAAAAATAAACGAAATATGTAAAAGAAAAAAAATTAATGCCAAGATCTGGAAAATAAATATTAATGGTGATGTAGAAAAAATGGCTTTAAAATTTGTCAATGATTTAAAGAAATTTAGACAAAATATTATTCTTATTTCTGGCGGTGAAACAACAGTTAAGTTAAATGGACATGGAAAAGGTGGCCGAAATCAAGAATTTGCTTTGCACTTCAGTAAACATGCGAGAAAGATTTTACCTGATCTCAAATATACCCTACTTTCTGCTGGAACAGATGGAAGAGATGGACCAACAGATGCTGCTGGTGCTATTGTGGATCAAAATACGTTAAACCTTATTGAAAAAAAAAAAATAAATTTCGAAAAAGAATTAAGAAACAATAATTCATATTATTTATTGAAACAAGTTAAATCTCTTGTAATAATTAACGGAACAAATACAAATGTGGCTGATATTCAGATACTAGCGGTAATGGAGTAACAAATTGGAACAAAAAAACCAAAAATTTTTCAAATCTAGACCTTTTAAATGTTCTTATATAAATAGTAAAAAAGAACAAAGATTATTTGTTAAATTAGATGAGAATAAATCTCTTGTTTTTGATAAATTAATGCAAAACGGTTTTAGAAGAAATTTTAATCATATGTATATTCCTATATGTCAAAATTGCTCGAGCTGTATTTCCTCAAGAATAAACGTCAATGATTTTGTACCGTCAAAAAGTCAAAAAAGAAATTTAAAAAAAAATCAATCCCTCGAATTTGTTGAGTCAAGACTTGAGTTCAAAGAGAATAGGTATGAACTTTTTAAAAAGTACACAAAATTTAAACATGGTGATGGAGAGATGAAAGATATGAATAGAAATGAATTTAATTCATTTTTTTATGAGTCACCGGTTAAAAGCTCAGTTTATGATTTACTAGATAATGAAAAAATTATTGGTTCAATTATCTTTGATAGAATGTCTAATGGTTTATCAGCAGTTTATAGTTTGTACGATCCTGACTATATAAAGTGTGGATTGGGTAATTACCTAATACTTTGCTCAATAAATAAGACAAAAGAATTGAATCTGAATTATTTATACTTGGGATATTGGATAAAAGAGTCACAAAAAATGAATTATAAGTCAAATTTTAACGCTCTTGAAATTTTTTGCAAAGGCAAGTGGATAACTAAAGTTGACTAAATCTTATTATATGATCAAGGAGTCGTTTTCTAAATATAAAAGTTGATTTTTCATGAGTATTAGTTTTTTTTAAAACATCATTCAAAAAATAATAAGTTAAATTTAACCCTTTTAAGAGATCAGATTTACATATTGTTTGTTTTTTAAAAATTAAAAAATCAGGTAAAACTAATAATTTTTTTTCCCAAGGTTTACCCACACTTTCAGAAACAACCCTCCTAGTTCTGGGAGAAATATACTTTAAATGATTCTTTTTACCACTTACAGCACATTTTGAAAAATCAAACCCGTAGCCTAAATTTTGTAAAAATTGAATTTCCCACAAAATATAAAATTTGATTATTTTGTTAAGTTCGTTTTTACGATTTGAAGTAATTTCAATTAATTCAGCCAAATCATTGAAAATTTCTGTATTAATTTCTCTCAAAGGAATCAACTTAAGGCATAATTCAGCGGCAGATGCTTTGAGAAGATTTAATGTAAAACTTTCATCTAAGGAATAATAAGATTTGTAAATTTCAAAATTCAAATAACCTAATCCACTCACTAATCTGGATTTCCAAGAAAATGAAATTAAATCAAAAATTAAACCTTTATTTTTTTTGGGAGAATATTTTTTTAAACCTCTAATAATACCATTTTTCTTTGAAAACACGTTTATGATAGTTCCATTTTCTCCAAATTTTTTTTGACCCAAAATAAATCCTTTATCTATGATTTCCATATTATTGATATTTTTTCAATCCTTTATCAATTGAGACAAAAATTTCTAAAAATACTTTTTTTTTAAATTTTTTTTCCATTTCAATACGCGAATGTGTAGCAATTATTTTTAATTTTTGCCCTTTCCTCCCAATCAAAATTCCTTTTTGAGATTCTTTTTTTATAAAAATATTTTGTATAACTTTATTAAGTTTGAATTTTTTTTCTATACACGTGTGAATGCGGATAGAATATGGTAATTCTTTATTAAGATATTTAAAGATTTTTTCCCTTGTAATTTCAGAAAAAATAAAATCCTCTTTTTGATCTGTAACAACCTCTTTTTTATAGATCCATTTTTTGTTTGGCATTTTTTTTTTTATTTTTTCTATTAACTCTTTAAAACCTTTTTTCTTTAAAGCAGAAATCATGTAAGTATCTTCAAAATCAAAAATATTATTGATTTTCTTAGAAATTTCTAATAACTTTTTCTTTTCAACTAAATCTATTTTATTTATAATTAAAATATTACTTTTTTTTTTGATTATTAAATCTTTAATAACTTTTTCCTCATCAAAACTTATATTTTTCGTTGCGTCAAAAATGACCAAATTCAGGTCAGATTCGTTAAAAGTATGATGTACAGCTCTTGTCATATTTTTATCTAAAAAAGATTTTGGTTTTAATATTCCCGGTGTATCAATAAAAATTATTTGAATTTTATCTATATTTAAAATTCCTCTTATTGCCTTTTGTGTAGTCTGCTTTTTGGATGATATAATTGAAATTTTTGAGTTTACTAAGTTATTTATTAAGGTAGATTTTCCAGAATTAGGAAATCCAATTAAGGAAATTAAACCACACTTTTCTTCAAAATTTTTCATTTTTTAATTTTTTTTAAAAGTTTTATTGCTGCATTAATTTCTGCTTCCTGTTTACTACTACCCTCAGAGCAAACTTTAATAAAATTTTTAATTTTAAGTTCAATAAAAAATGTAGGCTTGTGGTCTGGACCTTTTTTTTCAATAAGATTATATTCTGGTAGTTTTTTTTTACTTTTTAAACACCATTCTTGCAAATAAGATTTTGGGTTTGTAGGTGGAATTAATTGTTCTTTAATAAAAGGAGCCCACAAAATTTCGATTGTTTGCTTAACTCTATTAAAGTCACTATCAAGAAAAACAGCACCTATTAATGCCTCTACAACATCTGATAACATAGTATCGGTGATTTTTGACCGACTTATAAAGTCATTAGACGTTTTAATGAACTTTTCAATTTCTATTTTTTTTGCAACCAACGTAAGAGTTTTTTTACTAACCAAATCTGAATATCTTTTTGAGAGTGACCCCTCTTTTTCATCCGGGAATTTTTTATACATTAAACTAGCTATAGATAATCCTAAAACTCTATCACCTAAGAATTCAAGTCTTTCGTAGTTAAAAAGCAACTTATTCTCAGAAAAACTAGAGTGAGTGAGTGCCAAATTAATAAGTTCTAAATTTGAAAAATTATACTGAATTTTTTGAAAAAGTTTTACTAAGTCTTTTTCAAATTTTTTATTTTTCATCTGGTAACAAACTGTATAAGAATCTATCTTTTCTTAGTGCTGAGAACCAAGTCCAAAATTTCCACCAACTTCCTTTATCTACGTCAAAAGATAAAAATACTACAATAGCTTTTCCCATCAAGTTTTTTTTTGGGATTGTACCTATAAACCGGCTATCTTGAGAATTATCTCGGTTATCACCGATAACAAAAAAATTATCTTTAGGAATTACGATCTCTTCGAAATTATTAGTTTCGTAAAATGGAATCTGTTTATTGATTTCATAAATATAATAACTTTTACCATTATTTAGAGTTTCCTTAAACTTTTCTACCTTGAAAGAGGTATAAGTTTCGTCAGAAACTTTTTCTCGGAATACTTTTTCGTTATTAATATAAAGCTCGTTTGATATCATTTTTATTTTATCACCAGGAAGTCCAACAAGTCTTTTTATATAATCCGTTTTATTATCTTCTGGAGTTTTAAAAACTACAACATCACCTCTTTCAGGTTGTGAATAAAATATTCTTTTAGGAATCAAAGGTACACTTAATGGAAATGAATGTCTTGAATAACCATACGAGGATTTAGATACAAATAAATAATCTCCTACCTTTAGTGTAGGATACATGGAGCCAGAAGGTATGCTAAAAGGTTCAAACATCAAACTTCTAATAACTAAGGCGGCCATTACAGCATAAAAAAGAGTGACAATATTGTGTTTGAGGCCTTCTTTTTTTTTCTTCATTAAAAACTTTTTATAAAATTGAAATTGTAACTATTGCTATAGCATATTTTTTTTCATGGGAAATGGAAAGTTGAACTTTAAATAATTTATGATTACCTAAAATGGACTCAATTCTCTTTTTAGCAACACCATTAAAATTTATTATTGGTTTACCAATATCATCTTTCAAGATTTCAATTTCTTTAAATTTGATACCATTTCTAAAACCAGTACCTAAAGCTTTCACTGCTGCCTCCTTAGCTGCAAATCTAGAAGCAAGACTAGAAAAATGTATTTTTTTTAAATCAGAAACATAATTGTTAAATTTCATTTCATTGCTAGAAAAAATTTTTTCTAAAAAATTACTTTTAAAAATTTCATAAACTTTTCCTACTCTTTGAATTTCAACAATGTCAACGCCCTGCCCAATTATCATTTTGAAGCCAATTCAATGGTTTCCTTTAACTTCTTTATTGTATTACTCAAACCTGAATAGATTGATTCTGAAACAATGTAATGACCAATATTAAGTTCCTTTAAACCCTGAATGTTAGCTATTTTTGAAACATTTTTTAAGTCCAGAGCATGACCAGCATGACATTCAAGTCCTAAAGATTTGCAGTAATTAACTGAAATTTTAATTTTCTCAAGTTCATCTAAAAATTTATTTCTTTTGAATGCATCTGCATATCTACCGGTATGTATTTCAACAGCATTTACATTAAGTTTTTTTGCCGCAAGTATTTGTTCAACATCTGGATCAACAAATAAAGATACACGTATATTTGAAGCTAGAATAGGTTTTAGAATATCCTTTAAATATTTAATCTGATTTTTCACATCTAGCCCACCTTCGGTTGTCAATTCTTTCCTTTTTTCAGGTACTATACAACATGCAAAAGGTTTTAAATTTACACATATTTCTTGCATCTCTTTAGTTGCCGCCATTTCTAGATTAATTGGCAAGAGGTTAATTTCTTTTAAGTTCTTTAAATCATTGTCGTTAATATGTCTTCTATCTTCTCTCAAATGAACGGTTACGCTATCAACATTTGAAGACTTAAGTATTTTTAAGGCTCTTATTAAGCATGGAAAATCACCTTTTCTTGCATTTCTAACTGTGGCGATGTGATCAATGTTTACACCTAATCTAAGATTATTTTCTTTCATATTTATGATTTTTAATTAAAAAATATTTACTTACTCTATATGTAATCACCCAAGCAAAAATTGAAAGAGGAATACTTCCAATAAGTGTAGGTATGAAAATTTCTTCAAAGTTTTCCATCCAAAAAGAGATATTAATTTCAAATTTCATAATATTATTATTGTAAAATAAACTCCCAAGTTTGTAGGCTAAAAAAAAAAAATCGGGAAAGTCCATGGATTTCCAATAACTGTCCCTGCTGCAGCTGCCAACAGATTTCCTTTCATTAAGTATGTTCCAAGAAAACAGATAAGAATATGAAATCCTAGAAGTGGTGTAAAAGATACAGCGGCGCCCCAAGCTAACCCAATTGCAATTGGCTCAGGAAGATCTTTTAATCTAAGAATTTTTATTTTTAACAGTTTCAGAAAACGAAAAAAGTTAAGTCTTTTCATCAACATACTTAGCTACTCATCAAAATCTGTTTACATCATTTATGAAGGGTGAGGTCCTAAGAGATACTATAATTTTTTTTAAATGATTCAAATCTTTTACATCAATGTCAATTTCTAACTTATAAAAATCACTATTTCTTTTTGTAATTTTTAAATTTCTTATATTACTTTTATTTCTGCCAATAATTGTTGATAACTCTCCGAGTGAACCGACTTCATTATTTATTAATACATTGAGTTTAGTTATAAAATTAATTTTCTTGCTAGAATATTCTTCCCAATCTACATCTATAAATTCTTTTTGGTTTTTTATTTTTCTAAATTTTTCGCAGTCTCTCAAATGTACGACCAAACCTTTATTTTTTTCTATTATGGCATATATCTTATCGCCAGGTATAGGATTACAACACTTAGAATAGTGAACAACCATTCCTGGTGTCAACCCTTTTAAAAGTACAGGTTTCTTTTTATCAATGTTATTTTTAATTTTTTTAAAAAGTATTATCTTCTTATTCTGTTTAATAATTTTTTTTTCTGGAAACATTGATGATACTACTTCAGTAGGTGAAACATTACCCTGACCAATTTTTATATATAACTCTTCAAGTGAATTAATTTTAAATTTACTAAGTATAGTAATTAGGTTCTTTTCATTAAAACTTACTTTTTGATTGAGAAATGAATTATAAAGAATATCTTTTCCTAATTTTTCAAATTCTTTAAACTCCTTACTCTGAACAAATCTTTTGATGCAAGCTCTAGCTTTTCCGGTTATTGACAAGTTCAGCCATTCAGGAGAAATATTCGTCTCTTTTCCACGTATTATTTCAACTTGATCTCCATTCTTTAACAAAATATTAAGCGGTTTAATTGAATTATTAATTTTCACACCTATACAATTACTACCAATATCGGTATGAAGAGAAAATGCAAAATCAATAGGCATTGCACCCTTTGGAAGAGAAATTAAATCTCCTTTGGGAGTAAAAACAAAAACCTGATCATTGTACATTTGAAGTTTAGTGTGCTCTAGAAAATCCTCTGGCTCATCAGAATGCTCCAAAATTTCTAATATTTGCCTAATCCACTTATATTTTTTACCGTCTTTTACTTCTAATTTATTTTTGTATATCCAATGAGCTGCAACACCATAATCCGCTTGCTTATCCATATCATAGGATTTAATCTGTACTTCGATTTTTCTGTTAAATGGTCCAATTAGAGTGGTATGGATAGACTGATATCCATTTGGTTTAGGTGTTGAAATATAATCTTTAAATCTTCCCGGAACATAGGAATACTTGTTGTGAAGTAATCCCAAAACTTCATAACAATTTTTAATTTTTTTTACAATCACTTTAAAAGCTAAGATATCCGAGATTTGAGATAGGTTGACTGACTTAATTTGCATTTTTTTCCAAATTGAAAATGGTTTTTTTTCTCTACCAAAAACCTCACAGAAAATTTCGTTTTTACTGAATAAGTCTTTTAGTTTAATAATAGTTTTTTTTAAAAAATCCTCATCCTGATTCCTCAATAAAATTAATCTTTGGATAATACTTTGTCTAACTTCGGGTTCTAGGACAGAGAAACAAATTTCGTCTAGTTCTCCTTTAATTTCCTGCATTCCCATTCTTTCGGCAATAGGAGCATAAATTTCCAGAGTTTCCTTTGCAATTCTTATTCTTTTTTTTTTATCCTTTACAAAATTAATAGTTCGCATATTATGAAGTCTATCAGCAAGTTTTACTAATAATACTCTTAGATCTTCTGAGGTCGCTAATAATAATTTTCTGAAATTTTCAGCTTGACTAAACTTTTCAGATCTTCCTTCCAATTTTGATAATTTTGTAACACCATCAACTAAAATTGAAATTTCTAAACCAAATATTTTTTT
>MDTB01125750.1_pt1 | contig 16016 bp, 17 predicted proteins | sample 811161 | NCBI WGS metagenome assembly MDTB01 (sample SAMN05326650, study PRJNA326480) | marine metagenome | isolation source: seawater | place: Mediterranean Sea | collected 2009 | reverse complement strand
TGCATATTCTAAATTATTTGTTGTAGCCATACCACCTTCTCCGGTTGTAATTGACTTAATTGCATGAAAACTAAAAACAGAAACATCAGACCACTTACAACTACCAACCTTATGATTTAAAAATGACCCTCCTAGGGCATGACATGCATCTTCTAAAATTTTAAAATTATATTTCCTTGATAATTTCCAAAATTTTAATTGATTATTTGGAGCTCCTGCAAAATGAACATTTATAAGTAATTTGGGTAGTTTACTTTTTTCGGTTATTTTAAGTTTGTTTTCAAGGTGGCTTAAACTTATTGAACCTGTGTTTTCATCAATATCAACAAAGTCTAGTTTGTGATTATTGTATAATACACAATTGGCAGAAGCCACAAATGAGTTGGGAGAAGTCCAAACATAGTCATTTTTTTTTAAATTAAATACCTTGACTGCTGCATGTAAAGCACTTGTGCAGCTATTAAACGAAATGGAATATTTGGATTTTACATATTTAGAAAAATTTTTTTCAAATTTTTTTACTATAGGTCCTTGTGTAATAAACTTAGATTTTAAAACTTTAATTACAGCATTTATATCTTTGTCAGAAATTTCTTGTTTGTTATATGGTATCATTTAGTTTAGCCTCTTAAATGAACTATGACATATTTTTCCCTTAAGTAATTTAATTTTTTTATTTTGCTGATGTTCCTTAATTTTTTTAAACAATTTATCTAATATACTGAAATATTTTTTTAAGTTTTTTTTATTATGCACTGTTGAAACGTAAATTGATGTTGTGGCTAGTATATTATTTTTTAACATTTCTTGAGTAATAAAACTTTTGTATAAAAGGTGATCTCTATCAAATGAAAACGAACAAATTGAACTTAAACCATATATATTAATTTTTAATCCATTTTTTTTTGATAAAGCTTCCCATTTTTTTTTTATATAAGACCCTAATTTGCTAATATAAACCCAAGATTTTTTTCTTTCCATTAAATTTAAAGTCTTTAAGGCGGCTACAGGGCCTAAACGCTCAGTCCAAAATGTACTACTTATAAAACTCTCTTGTGCTTTATTAAAAAATTTCTTTTTACCTAAAATAGCATTTATAGGATATCCATTTCCGAGAGCTTTACCAAAAACAGCAATATCTGGATAGATTTTAAATTTTTTATGTAAACCTCCAAAAGTTTCTCTAAATCCTGAAGTACATTCGTCAAAGATTAAAACTACTTTGTGTTTTTTTGTTAAACTTCTTATTTTTTTTAAAAAGTCATTTTCAGGCATCTTATCTCTCATGACTTCCATTTTTATTATACCAATATTTTTTTTTTTATTAGAAATTCGACTCTTTTAATATCATTATAATTAAATGTAAAAATTGTATCTTTTAATTTTCTTGGAACTCCAAGAGGAGTTAAACCTGGCAACAAAAAATTATTTAATTTCTTATTTTTTAGGTTTGCTGCTAAATACCAATCATGCCAACCATGATAACCGCATATAGCTACTTTTTCGTTTTTTGCGCTAGCTCTAGCGATTCTCATTGCGACTGCATTAGCCTCACCACCAGTTCTAGTTAATTTGCCCATATCAAACCATGGATGTATTAAAATTAATCTTTTAACTAGTTGAACTTCTTCATTACAATTTAAACTCGAAATATTTCCTTTATTTAATTTTTTTATAACTGCATTATTAATAATTTTATTTGAATAACCTAAAATATTTGTGCCTACGCCCATAAAAGATAAGTCCAAATACTTTTTATTATTCATATCCCAAACAAAACATCCGCTTGCTTTAGAATAATATGGTGGCCACTTTTCTGGCAAATGCATCTCGGGTCTCTTTGAAAGCAACATGTTGCCCCCAAGAATTATTTTTTTTGCTTCATTCCAAATTTTATAACCTTTATCAATTTTCATTAAATCATCTATACATTGTTTTATACCCTTCAATTGTAAATTTTTTTACAAGTTTTTTTAGATGGATATTTTTATCTAAATATTTAATTATTTTTTTATGATTAATTCTACTTTTAAATTTTTTATATATTGACCTACAAACAATTAAATCCTCTGGAAAATCAACAGTTAACCTTAAATCATTTCTGATTAAGTATTTAGCAGGTTTTATTTTAAAAATTTTAAATTTATCAGAATTTTCTCTAATGTATAAAGTGCACAATTCTGATCTGTGACAAGATTTTCCATATTTATGAGAAATTTGTAGAGCTTTAAGTGTTATTATTTCGTATCCACAACCATCAACTACTTGGTCTAAAAATGTTGCATCATATCCAGCATCTCGATGCCTTTTCCAATTTTTTTCTAAATTTTCATAAAAAGTGAAAGGTGACTCACTGGTAATTCGAAATATATCAGTTCCGTTAACTTTTTTAGCGCATTTAATTAACCTTGATAAAACATCAACCTCATTTCCAAAAATATAATCAATTGAATTTCTAACAGCAAAATTTTTATACGCATCAGCTCCTGTATCTTTTGCAATACCTAATACAATTTTTTTAATACATTTTTTCTTTTTTAATTTTGAAATAATAAAATCTAAAATAGATATATCATTTTCAATATCTAAATTTTGCAAAGGCTTACCATACAATCTTTTTCCTGAACTTCTGCACGCTATTGCAGCAATTAATTTTTTTGTCATTTTAAATATTTTTTTAAGATTACTTTATTTGGCTCTATATCTACTTTACTTATTTTACCAATTAATGATCTAATGTCTTTATAGCCATTATTATTATTAGTACGTTTGAATTCTATTTGGTTTAATTTAAATTTTGCATTTTTTTTAATTAAAACTTTACTTATACAACTTCTTCTTACAGCACTTTTATATTTTTTTTCCTGGACACTCATACCAAAATGTAAAGAACTATTTGTTTTACCCATAGCTTTTTGAGCACTACTCATTATTACAACATATTTTTTAAAACTTTCAGGTTTATAAGCAGATTCTGAATCTTCTAATTTTCTTGAAAAATTTATAGTTAAATGTTTTTCTAAATAGGAAACACCTGCGCCAATTGAGAGAATTGATGGGATATATTCTGTTTTAGTTTCTGGTAATGAATGATCGGCAAAGCCTAATTTAAAATTTGAATAAAAATCAAATTTTTTTTTTAAGTAACTTTTAATATTCAAAAATCTAGATATTTGATTTGTGTTTAACGGTGTAGGATAAGATTGAAATCCAAATAACAAAATCACATGTTTATTTTTTAATATTTTCAATGATTGATAAATTTCATCTAGATTCGCACCACCAACACCTAGAAAAACATTTTTTACTTTAGATAATGAAATTTTTTTTAAAAATTGAAAATTATTTAAATCGGTTGGATGTATTTTAATACCATCTGCTTTAAAATTAATAGCTTTTTTTAAACTTTTTTCTCCAAAAATATCTAGATAAAATTTGATCTTTTCTTTTTTTGACTGTTTGATTAAAATTTTCCATTGATTATCACTCATTTCTAATTTTTTAAAAAGTTTGTAATATTTGTAATCATTAGTAGCTAATTCATCTGCATAAACCATTTGAAATTTAATTGCATGAGCGGTGGATTTTTTTGCAGCAGAGATTAATTTTTTAGATATATTGAAGCTACCTTCATAGCCTTGTGCGATTTCGGCTATAATTTCCATTTTATTTTATTTCCCATAAGTTGGGGTTAGTTAATTTAGAATCTCGGATGTTATTAAAATATATTTTTTTTGTCATAATATTTTTACTTTTTACCGATTTAAAGAAAAACTTTAACTCATCATAATTAAAAAAACCAACAACTATGTTGTTAATAAATTTTAATTTACTTACATAATTATAACTAATTTTTATTTTCTGAAGCTTATTTAAATTGTCCCATTCTTCAAATTCATTTATCCATTTATCAAAATATTTTGGTCTCTCTTTTTTTTCCATTAATAGTAAACCTTGCAAAAAAATTGATCTAGCTTGAACTTTAATTTTTTTAGAAGATATAATTTTGATAAAATGTATATTATTAAATTCATTATTTAAAATGCTTATTGGAACTTGAATTAAATCTAATTTATAATTTTTAAAGTATTCCAAAACATTATAAAAATCTTTCATTGTATATATAGACGCACCTATTGATCTAATTTGATTATTTTTTTTTAGTTGGTTTAGATATTTAATTGCTGCCCTTATCTTTTTTTTATTTTTAATTTTGAAATCATCTGGGTTGTGAAATATTAAGGAATCAATCTTTTGTTTTGAGTAAACCTTTTTCAAATTAATAACATAATTTTTTAAATATAATTTTATTTGATTATCTTTGATTTTACCTAAAGATGGGATTTTAGTACAAATACTAAATTTTGTTTTAATTAATTCGTATATTTTTGGATCAGAAAAATAGCTTAAAGCTGTATCTATACTTCTTATGTTATTTTTAATGGAATAATTAACAATTTTTTTTATTTCTATAAAATTAAAATCTTTATTTTTATTTGAAACACCATATTTTCCATTAAATTGTGCAGTTCCTAAAATTATTTTTTTCATCAATTTTTCTTAACTAAACTGATCACTGTCAAATTATTTGGATTTTTACCTTTCTTGTGGAAATTACCATGGTCAAAAATTTTTTTATATACCGATTTGTAATTTGGATGCCATAAAAATATTTTTTCAAAATCATGTTTATGTGTTTTTATATTTTTGTTATGTTTGTAAGGAAAAATTTTTGAACTTTTTGAGTAGAAATCATAAATAAATATATGTCCACCATTTTTCAAAACTCTATCTGCCTCGATAAAAACTTTTACTAGATCTTCAATATCAACCAAATATAAACAGAACCCAAATACAACTACATCAAACATATTCTTTTGAAAGTTTAATTTTTTTGCTGTCCCTTTTTTTACTGTGATATTATTATTTTTTTTTTTACAAAATCTTATTGCTGAAGAAGATGGTTCAACACCATAACATTTAATTTTTAGTTTTTCATTTAATAATCTTAATCTTCCACCATCACCACAACCTATTTCTAAAATTTTTTTGAATTTCACTTTAGAATATAAATGTTTGATTTTATTATATAATAGTTCCTCACCAAAGTTTAATTCTATATTTCTCTTAAAATACGAGTCCCCTTCTGAATTCAAAAATATTTTAAATTGTTTTTTCAAATTTTAATTATTGGATGAGTGAATTTATTAATTTTTTTTAACAAAGTATCTGACCATATTAAAGTTTCTCTATTTGAAGACTTAATTGTTTGATATTTTTTTGATATAATTTTTTTATTGAATATCTGCTTGTACTTTCCTGATTCAAGGAAAAAAGATTTGTGGCCATTTTTTTGTTTAAAATTAAAAATTTTTTCTTTATTCCAATGATGATTTTTAACTGCAAATCTATATGAAGGCGAAAAATCTCTTAAAAACAAATGACCATTTGGTTTTAAAATCCAATCAATGGATCCTAGTGTAGACAATATTAAATCTCTACTTACCCAAGAGAGTATGTCATCACAGATAATTAAATCAAATTTTTGATAATTTGAGGAATTATTAATAAAATATTTTGAATTTAAAAAAGTATTATTTTCTAATTTTATTTTAAATTTATTTTTTGCAAATTTACACGCTAAACTTGAGGGTTCTATACCATGGATTTTGGATTTATATTTTGATTTTAAATCAAAAAGTAGGTCTCCAATGAAACAACCTATCTCTAAAATTGTTTTTTCGTTTAGATTTATTTTTTTAACCAATATTTTTTTAATTTCTTCTTTGGACTTTCTTAACTTCCCATCATAATCTTGGCTCTTTTGCCATCTTAAAAAAAATGAATTAGACTCTTTTTTGAGATAAAAACTATCTTGGTAATTCATTTCTTAAATGCTCTAGGTTTGATTCGGATAAATCCCATGATTTTGACATGTTTAATGGTCCTAATACTTTATTGTAAATAATTTTTTTATTCTGCTTAAAAAAATACTTCTCAAGTTTATTAGTTGCTTCAAAAATTGCTGGTAACTTAGAAAAAAACATTTTTCTAGAAATTTTAAATCCTTCTATTTTTATATTTTTTGGCATATCCTTAGATTTTGCTTTTTGAAAAAATTTTTTAAAACTAGTTGATATAAATTTTTTGTCAAATTTATCTATCTCATTTTTATTGATAATAATTTCAAATTGTAAATAATTTTTATTTTTATCTTTATTTTTTAAATAGCATTTGGAAACTCTATGCAGTTGTATAAAATCTTGATCTAATATTAACAATTCATTGAAAAAATTTTTATATCTCTTATCTTTTTTATAACTTAAAATTCCATTAATCAAATATCTCTCATTTCTAGTTATTTTTAAGAAATCCCTTTTAAATCTTTCTCTTAGAATATCTATAGGGCTATAACAAAGAAATATAATATCTAGGTTATTGATTATTTCATCATTTTTTGGCACTAGAAATATTTTTTTGTCTATTTTAACTTGAGTATTAAATAAAATTTTCAAATTTTTAAATTTTTTCATGTAACTCAAAAAATATTTTTCAAAACTAGAAAAAACAAACTTTTTTGGTGTCGCAATTTCAGATTTTAAGTTCTTTTTGTCAATATTATTTCTATAATTTACCCCTTCATCATTTGATTTAAAAATATATTCTTTGGGATAAAACCATGGTGCATAAAAATGCAAGCTATGCTGCAGGTCAGTAGAAAATCTTGTTTTAGTTTTATTTATTATTTTTTTAAACTCAGGGTTAGTATATTTATAAAAAATATTTAGATCGTTCGTCAATAAATTTTTTTTTTTGAAAAAATTAATAAATTTTTTATTTTTACTTTTTAAACTTGTTCTTTCTTTTTCTATTTCTCCATTGATTAATATATATCTGTTTAATTTTTCTTTGAAAAATTTTATTTTTAATTTTTTTGATAAAAATTTAATTAAATTTTTACACCTTTGGACATCTAAAGCATGGAAGCCATTGTTAATATGGAATTTTCCCAATTTAATTGAATCATTAGATTTTAAAATTTTATCATCAGCTGAAACTAACAAAACATTATAATTTTTAAATTTTTCAGCAATTCTAATTGCTGTCAAACAACCAAGTATACCAGTACCAACAATTAAAATATTTTTACTTTTTTTCATAAATTAATTGTTCCAAGTGATTATTTATAATATTTTTAAAATTTCTTTACCTTTTAAAAATTTTTTGTTTGTGCCTGAACTATATTCAAAATTATCACTTACTTTTTTCCCACTTTTTAAAATCAAATTTAGTTTTTTAACTTTGTCCTCATCTAAAATAGGAGGATAAATTATGTAATAGTCCTTAAATTCGTAAGTATAAAATGCCAAATCCTTTGGACACAAGACTTCGTGTATTTTTTCACCAGGTCTTATTCCTATAATTTTTTGTTTTATATTTGGGCCTATTGCTCTTGCAAGTTCTGTTATTTTGATTGATGGTATTTTAGGAATAAAAATTTCACCCCCAATCATTTTGCTAAATGATTTTAAAACTAAATCAACACCTTCTTCAATTTTAAGAAAAAATCTTGTCATTCTCACATCTGTAATCGGAAAATATTTAGCTTTTTCTTTGAATTTTTTTTTAAAAAAAGGAATTATTGATCCTCTTGACCCAATTACATTTCCATATCTGACAACTGAAAAACTACAACCATTCATTCCAGAAATATTGTTTGCAGCAACAAAAAGTTTATCTGAAGCTAATTTTGTAGCACCATATAAATTTATTGGATTTGCAGCCTTATCAGTTGATAAAGCAATCACTTTTTTTACATTACATGAAATACTGGCTTGAATAATATTTTCTGCACCGTTTATGTTAGTTTTGATGCATTCAATTGGATTATATTCAGCTGCAGGAACATGCTTTAAAGCAGCTGCATGAACAACAAAATCCACTCCTTTCATTGCTGTTTTCAATCTTTGAAGATCTCTTACGTCTCCAATGAAATATCTCATAAATGGTTTATTGAATTCTTTTTCCATTTCAAATTGTTTCAATTCATCTCTTGAAAAAACAATTAATTTTTTTGGTTTATATTTTTTTGAAATAATTTCGACAAATTTTTTTCCAAATGAACCTGTACCACCAGTTACTAAAATTGTTTTTTTGTTAAACATTTTAATTTTTTTATTATAAGAATAGTATTAATGTAACCCTTTTATTACATTTTTTTTTACCTTCAACAAATTTAAATTTATAATTCACCTTATATCAAATTATTTTTTTTTTAAAAAATTTAAATGCAACATGCTTGCAAGCTTCTGCTACAGCTCTATTACCACCTTTTTTTTTTGTAATAAAATTTGAATTTTTTTTACAATATTCGTCAGAATCAGAAGTTGATATACCATAAAAGCATTTCTTCATAACTCTAGAATCGAAGATACCATCGCCCATAAAAATAAGTTTAGATAATTGAAATTTAGAACTTATCCACTTTAATCTATCTTGAGTTTTTACTCTTGTTAATTTAAATCCCATATCATTTTGAATTCTTTTCTTACTAATTTTATATCCTTCCAATCTATCGGATGTAATAAATTCAATATGAATATATTTATTTAAAAAAATTAGAGCATCATGATCATCTGGCCCAAATGCTTTCAATATTTTACCTTCTGTTGAATAATAAAATTTTCCATCTGTCATTACTCCATCAACATCTAAAACAAAATATTTTGGAATTGCTATAGAATTTTTCATTGTATTACTTTTTTAACTTATTTAGCTCTCTTATAGTTCAAAACTATGATTGTTTTATTATTATATAGTGATCAGTTATAAATATACTAATTTAAAAAATATTACTTTCTTTAATTTTTTTATTTACAGTATGTTCTTTTCTATCACATCTACATCCTGTTTTACTTATTAATTCTCCAGTTTTTTTAAAAAATCCTTTGAAATCTTTAACATCATAATTGTAATAAAGATCCCAAAAATTATTTTCTTTTAAATCTCCCAATTCTGTCTCTTTAAAATTTGGTGCTGCTGATTGTGAACACTGATAAAGTCTTCCATCAAAACCAACCGTAGGATATATAAATCTTGCCACACATGGTAACGTTCTATCTTTGTAAAAAATATTGTTTTCCGTATCAGGGTCAATTATCAAAACCTTACAATACTCGTCATTAAATGAATTTATCCAATCTTTAAGTTCATACATTATATTATTCTTTTCCTCAACCTGTGGAACTGTTTCAATACTTTCTTGATTAACTAAGCCTCTTGGTGGTTGAGCAAATGAAAATCTTAATAAGTTACATCCTGCACTTTTAAAATCATTAATAAATTTTTTAATCTCTGATTTAGAAGAGTTAAATTTATTTAACAGATATGCTGCACTCACATCAAACTTTCTTGAGGGAATATTTGCATCTTTTATTCTATTAACATTTTTTAAAACATTATCATACAAAGGAGCTTTTGTTTCCATTCCATGCACCTTGTTAAAAACCTCATTTGAACCAGAGTCTATACTGAGACTAATCCAACTTTGACTATTAATATCATTATCTTTTAACAAACTTATAAATTTATCACTAACCTTTAATGGTTTTGTGTTAAAACCAAATATCATTTTTCTTTTGATTGCTGTTTCAAGTAAAGCATCAATACTTTTTGAATTTAAAGGATCAGTCGCCCACCCTGCAAAAGTTACTTTATTTACTCCTCCATCTGCTATTTCATTTAAAATTTCGACTAATCTCTCAGTTGATGGCCTTTCTGTATTATTAATTGCTGACTCTCCGTAGCAGTATGGACAAGAAAGCCAGCAAATTTTTTTTCCACTAGAACCTGGTTGAAATTCGACTTGATGAGGTATGACTGTTTTGCTTATAATTTCGTCTCTTAGTTTTTCGGGAGTTTCAAAATAATTAGTTTTGAATTTATATCTTTCTACAACATCATTAAAATTTTGTTTCATTTAGTTAATTCTTCTAATTGTTGGCCTAAATTATAATTTTTATATAAAGACTTATAGTCACTAATTGTCTCTATCGGATGCCAAAAATTGAATTTTAAATCATATAATTCCACTTTTTGTTTTTTTTTTATTTTATTAAACAATTCAATCTCAAAATCTTTTGCATTTAAATTAGTTTTATTTAAACATTCAGTTTTTATTAAACTTATTCCTGAATTTCTATAACCATACAAGTTAGAATTTTTTTTCTTAATAGAGTTAATTTTATCATTTTTAGAAAAAAAATTTAATCTTTTTTTCTTATTTACAAAAAAACTACCCCAAGATGTATTCATTTCAGCATAAGTTAGCGTAATATAGTTGTTTTTTTTATTATGAAAATTTATCAAACTATTCAGATTTGCATCAAAAATAGTATCACCATTAACCATTAAAAAATTGTCATATTTTAATAAATCATTTTTAATTTTTTTAATTCTATTTCCTATTGGTATATTTTTTCCTGTTTTAATTAATTTGATTTTACTTAGATCATTTTTAAAATTTTTATTAATATAATTTTGGATAATCATTCCTTTATAACCTAATGGTAAAATTATTTTTTCAAATCTTGAAGAGAGTAGTTTTTTTAAAATATAAAAGATAATTGGTCTATTAAAAATCTTTATCATTGGTTTGGGTATTTTTTTTGTTATTTGGGAAATTCTTGTTCCAAGTCCACCGCAAAGTACAACGCAACAGGTTGTTTTTATTTTTCTAGACATATAACTTATTTAAAATTTTACTTCCTTGGTCTTGATATTTAATTTTAATTATGTTGTGTTTTTTGTATGTAGGATAAATTTTTTTTTGTTTTATCTTTGGCATAACAAATAAAAAGAACCCCCCCCCTCCTGCTCCTACAAGTTTGCCACCATAAGCACCAAATTTAATAAAATCATTATAAATTTTATCAAACCTAGAGTGAGATACTTTATTAGAAAGTTTTTTTTTATCAGACCACCCTTTATTCAAAAAAATACCTATTTCCCTTAAGTTTAATTTTTTTTCTGAAATTATCTTTTCAAATAAAGGAACATTTTTTTTTAAAGATACTAAAACTTTTTTTTCAAATTTATATGATTTTGAGATTTTATTTGCGCTTCTGTATTTTTTTGTTTCAACTAAAATTAGATTATCGAAAATTTCTTTGATATTTTTATTTTGTTTTAATTTAAAAATATTTACTTTTCCATTTTTATTGACTGTATACTTATTGATCCCACCTATTGCTGCGGCATACTGATCTTGAATTCCACAATTCTTCTTCATTAGTTCAATTTCAATTTTACAAGCATCTTCTGCTAATTTTCTTTTAGAAACTTTTTTACCATTCATGAAATTAAGTGCATTTAACAATCCCACAGTGAACGCCGAAGATGACCCTAAACCAGAGCTTGTTGGTATATCTGAGCTTGTAAATATTAATATAGGAGATTTAAATTTTAAGTATTTTAGACAATTACGAACAATATCATTTTTAATGCTTCCAATTGAATTTTTATTTTCTGTTCTTGAGTACATAATCCTAAATTTTGTATTAAAATAACTATGCCTTTTTACGGTTACATAAACAAATTTATCAATTGAGCTGTTTAAAAAACTTCCTCCAAATTTTTTATAAAATTTTGGTAGATCAGTAGCGCCTCCTGCAAAACTTATTCTGTGTGGAGTGACTGAAGTTACAAGATGTGGTAATTTTTTTTTATTCATAGTATTTAATTGTCTTAATTACATCATTATTTATTTTTGTTTTATTTTTATATTTTATATATCTTTTGAGCTTAGATGTAGAAGCAAAAACTGAATTATTGAATTTATTTAAACATTTTAATTTTTTTTTTTTAAAAAATTTAAGTAAAATAGAAACTATCTCATAAACTGAAGTTAGGTTACCCGAGCCAATATTATAAATGCCAGATGGCATTTTTTTTTTAATTGAATAATAAATTATTTTACAACAATCATTAACGTAAATAAAATCATTTTGATTTTTTAAATTAATTTTTTCCAAACTCTTATTTTTGGTTATTTGTTTAATTACAAATGGAATAAGTGAACCTTTTCTTTGATAAGGGCCAAAGACATAAAACAATCTAAACCATAAAAAATTTATATTTTTAATTTTGCACTCTTTTTCAATATAAGACCTAATACTTAGTTTTGCTTTAGTAAAGTATGTTTTTGAGTTAGTTTTATCACTCTCTTTGCATAAACCCCCTTTTTTTTTATACTCCCAACAACTTCCTATTGAGATTACTTTTTTTATTTCTTTTATAGTTAATATTTTTTTAAAAAAATTAATTTGATCTATTTTATTTTTTTGAGAAATAGATTTACCAAAGTTAGGAATTCCTTCCCAGGCTAAATTAATTTTTATTGATGGTTTAAATTTTTTTATTTTTTTTAGTGATAATTTACTTAAATTTAAATTTGATCTTAAGAAATTGATATTTTTTATTTTTTTTGATCTCGATCTTGTTAACACTAAAACAGAATGATTTGTATTAACTAATAAATTAACAAAATTTTTTCCTATAAAACCTGTACCACCCGTCAATAAAATATTCATTTAGTCTTTTTAAAATCTGGATAATTCCTATCTCGTTCATTAATGATCTTTGGTTTGAATGGCCATTTTATTTTAAAAAATTTATCATCGTATCTTATGCCCATGTATTGTTTTTTATTAAAATAATCTCCCATGTAATAATGCAAAATTGTATTATGTTTCAAAGTCAAAATAGCATTTGCACAACTAGGAGGGACAATTATACTTTCATAAGAGTTTGCCTTGATTATTTTTGAAAAACTTTTTAAATATGTTTTTGAATTTTTTCTTAAATCAATTGCAACATGAAATATTTCTCCAGATAGACAGGATAAAATTTTTGTTTCTTTTGTTTTCCCACTCTTATAGTGGAAACCCCTCAAAGTTCCTTTTTTTAAACTTTCAGAAACATTACCTTGTGCTATGGACTCTTTTAATCCAATTTTTGCAAATTCTTTTTTACAATAATGTCGTCTAAAGTTTCCTCTTCTATCTTTGTAAACATTGGGTTTATATATATAAAAACCTTCAAATTTTAGTCTTTTAAACATTATAAACTTTAATTGTTTTGGGTAAGGGGACCAATACTTTGCCTTTAAATTTTAGTTTTTTTAAATCTTCAATTATTTCTTTTCTAAAGTTCCAAGCTAATAATACACAGTATTTGTAATTTTTAATTTTTTTTAGAGAATTTTTTGGGCTAATAATTTTAATCTTAGAACCAGCAGTATATTTGCCATTCTTTAAAGGGTTTTTATCAATTATAAAATCAATAAGTTTATTGTCAATTTTTGAATAGTTTAAAAGTGTAGAGCTCCTTGCTGATGCTCCATAACCAAATAAATTATTTTTAAGTTTTATTCTATTAAGTATATCTACAAATTTTTTTGCATGTGTGTGGGAAGTTTTCGAAAATTTTTTCCAACTTTTATAAGAATTAATGCCTAAAGTTTTTTCATTTTTTAATAAATTTTTTAAATAAGAACTTGTTTTTTTTTTATTGAAACTAAAAAATAATACAAGTGAACCTCCACTTATTGGACTTTTAAATACATTAAATGGGATTAAACTATATTTTTTCAAAACATTAATTAATGTCATTAAAGAAAAATAAAATATATGTTCATGATATATGGAATCATAGTGTAATTCTTTCAGAATTTTATTTGAATAATGGAATTCAATAACAAAGGTGCCATCTTTATTTAATAAATTTTTAACACCCTTAAAAATTGAGTGTATGTTTTCAACATGCGGAATAACATTTCTGGCAAAAATCAATCCTGCCTTTCCATGTTTTTTTTTAATTAATATAGAATTTTTTTCATTAAAAAACATCGGTAGAGTTTTAATTCCATTATTATTTGCAATTTTAGATATATTTTTTGCTGGATCTATGCCAACTGCTTTATAACCATTTTTTTTAAATTTTTTTAAAAATGTTCCATCGTTACTTGCAATTTCAAAAATATTTTCTTTTTTTTTTAGATTTGGAATTCTTCGAATAACATTATTATAAAAAAAAGTAGAATATTTATTTGCTCCTAAAGAAGTTCCTGTTACCCAAACATAGTCCTCAAACAAAATTTTTGGATCAGCTGTCGCATTCAATTGAACAGTTTTACAATTTTTACAAAAATATAAATTTAATGGAATTGGATATTGTTTATCGCTTATTTTTTTTCCTAAAGAATTAGCAGGTACATGATTTCCTAATTTAAAAAAAAGATTTAACTTTTTACTATTACATATTCTACAATTTTTAATAATTTTATACATTAAATCTTAAATTTTTATCTAAAAATTTATTATTGCTTAGATATTTTAACTGCATGACCCTATTTGTCTTAGGTCCTCTAAAATTTTTCTCATCAAGCTTAATAATTTTTAAAAATTCATAAAGCTGATCACCGCCACTTTCTAGATTCCATTTTGGTTTATAAAAATCTTTAAGAACTCTATATATTTTATTAAAACTTACTTTATACGTTCTTTCATCTTTACCATATTTTCCTGTAAATCTTAATTCACTATTTTTGTTTCTTTTTTGAGCAGCTTCAGCTATTTGTTTTACTGTATAATTTCCATCTAAAATTCCAACATTAAATGCTTGACCATTAATTAATTCCTTTGGAGCAACTACTCCTGACTTTAGTGCACTACACACATCTTCAATATGAACTATAGGTCGACAGGGAGTTCCATCACTGTATATTTCAATTACACCTGTAGTATAAGCACAAGAAATTAAATTATTATAAACAATATCACATCTGAATCTTGGACTGGGCCCAAAAACTGTTGCTGGACGAAAAGCACAAACTAAAAAATCTTCATCTATTAACTTCATAATCTCTTGTTCTGAACTCCATTTTGTTTTTGCGTATGCAGTGATAGGGTTTTTGACACTTTTGTCTTCATCAAGTTCTTGAGATGTATTTGAAATACCGTACATGCTTTGAGAAGATGCATAGATAAATCTTTTCACACCAGTCTTTTTTGCCAATCTAGCAAGATTTATTGTGCATAAATTATTTATTTGATTTGTTAAATCAGGATTAAATTCACCTAAAGGATCATTAGACAATGAAGCTAGGTGAATAATTGCATCAATATCCTCCAAATCTTTTTCGTCAATATCTCTAAGGTCTTTTAGGATTTGGTTGTCACAATCTTGTGTTTTAGTAACTATATTTTCTTTATAATATCCAATATCAAAACCTATTACTTCATAGCCATCTTTTTGAAGATATGGCGTTAAGACCGAGCCTATATATCCTAAATTTCCAGTAACTAAAATTTTCATAAATGTTATTTATTTTTTAAAAGACTATTATCAATCAATTCACAAAAAAAATGTAAAAGAAATATATGTATCTCTTGAATTCTTGCTACAGATGTACTTGGAACTATATATGATGTATTACAATATTTTAATAATTTTCCTCCACCAGATCCTAGCAAACCTATTGAGTATATATTTTTTGTTTTAGCAAACTTTGCTGCTTCAATTAAATTTCTACTATTTCCAGAAGTTGAAATGAACATTACGCAATCATTTTTGTTTGCGAGAGATTCCAATTGTCTTTTGAAGATGTTTTCAAATCCTAGATCATTCCCAGCCGCTGTAATTAAACCTGAATTTGAGGATAAACTAATTGCTGGAATTGATTTTCTTTTATTATTCTTAAATCTTACAATTAATTCAGTAACAAAGTGATCTGCATCGGTTGCGCTTCCACCATTTCCACATACAAGAATTTTTCTATTATTATTGTTGCAAACCTCAATTAATTTTTTTGAAATTTTATTTATATTATTATTTTTAGTTTTTTTTAAACTATCTAAAACTTTTATAAGTTGATCAGCATAATTTATTAAATTAATCATGTTTTTACTTTTATTCATTTTTTCTTAAATTCAAAGAAGATTTAATTTTTCTCCATG
>MDTB01093503.1_pt1 | contig 16016 bp, 17 predicted proteins | sample 811161 | NCBI WGS metagenome assembly MDTB01 (sample SAMN05326650, study PRJNA326480) | marine metagenome | isolation source: seawater | place: Mediterranean Sea | collected 2009 | reverse complement strand
TCTGATGATGATGTATCTGATGATGAGCACCCTGCAAAAATTAATAGACATGATATTAATATTACAATTCGATATTTCATAATTGACCCCCTATAGTATGATTTATCGATCAAAATTTTTTTTAATTAATTTAAATTATTTTTTCCAAAATTTGATGACCATCAATGGTACTTTTGATTCGATTACTTTCTGACAAAAATGGGTAAAATATTGGGTGAGTGGGTTGTGTATGAATAACGCCTTGAATTAGCCATTTTGTTTTAAATTGACGAATGGTAAGTCCGCAAATTTTATTTCCTTTATAAATAATTTCAAAAGGCGTTGGGTATGATTGACAAAAGTTATAATCACGGGTGATTGATGGTTTATGATGATCAAGCACAATATTAGCAGATTGAAACGCGTTTTGAATCCGTTGAGAGATTAATAATAATTTATCTTTGGACTTTTTTGGAAATTGAGGATCGTCATTTGAAGATGAAATTGAAAATACTAAATCACCGGGCGAATGAAACACGATCCCTCCGCCAGTTACTCGAACTGAATGATCCAAATTTATCATTTGATCGGGGCATTTTTGTTTGTAACTAAATGTAATCCCAGGGTTTTGCCAAATATAAAACCGTTCAATGCGTTCTTTTGATTTCAGATTATTCAGTAATTCTTCATCACACTGCATATTTTGTGCAGCAGAAATAAATGAATCATTAATTTTTGTAACTTGCCACAATTCTTCTTTCATTTGGGGACTATTTTGATATAATTGATTACATGAGTCAACAAATTAATATTCAACAATTTCCAGTACGTTCTGCAATTACCATCGGTATCATTGCATTTATCTTTCTAATTCTTCAATCCGCATTTGTGATAGTTGATGCAGGGCACGTCGGTGTCGTTAAACGACTGGGTGCTGTTCAATCTACTCCTTTAAGTGAAGGTTTTCATTTAAAACTACCGATCGTTGATGAAGTGATACAACTTGATATACGATTACGAAAAGTATTTAATGAATCTATTTCTGCATCCAAAGATTTGCAAACTGTTCGAACTGAGGTAACCGTACAATATTCATTAAATGGTGATGTATCACCCGTTAGTTTTCAAAAAATAGGGATACGGCAAATTATTGAATCAACATTAATTGAGCCAGCAATTCAAGAATCCGTAAAATCAGTAACCGCTTTATACACTGCTGAAGAATTAATTACTCAACGAGAAGCTGTAAAACTCAAAATTCAAGAAGAAGTTGAACAATTTATTGATACTACCTTATCAAGTAAAGGTGCACCTGGAACACTTTCAATTGCCAATGTTGCTATCACTGACTTTGCGTTCTCGCAAGAATTTAATCGCGCCATTGAGCTTAAAGTTAAAGCAGAACAAGAAGCATTGCAAGCAAAGAATGAAAAAACACGACGCGTGACACAAGCAGAAGCTGCTGCTGCTGAAAAGAAATTGGCCGCTGAAGCTGAAGCTTTTCAAATTTCAATTGAGTCTAAAGCACGAGCAGATGCAATTAAACGAGAAGCACGAGCATTAAAAGGTAATCCGGCATTGATTCAATTACGTATGGCTGAAAAATGGAATGGTGAACTCCCACGTTTTAGCGGTGGCAATTCAATTCCAATGTTTGATGCAAGTTCATTTATATCTGGAAAAAAGAAATAATTTAAACACCTGTCGTTTGATCCCATAAAGTAATATGAAAGCGTTGGCTTAAAGAATATCCTTTAGTTTTAGCTAATTCAATAATCGATTCATATGATTGATGCAAATCAAAGCGATTATCTGCCGCTGGCATAATAAACTTTTGACGAATGGGTAACCTTTTTATATTCGGAAAATCTTTTTCAATTTCATTCATATCATCTTCAGTACATATAACAAATTTAAACATTACGTTTGACTGATTTAAAAACCAACTTAAACTCTTTTGATTGATTCGTTTAGTAAACGGCTCACCACTATTGGATAATTTGGGTGAGACATTCCATTGATTAATGAATTGTGCCAAAGCTTTGATTGGCATAATCGTTCCATTGGTTTCAATTTCAACCGTCGGCTTAAGTTCAAATTGTTGTAAAAATGAAATAATTGCCTGTTGTTGAAGTAAAGGTTCACCACCCGTTATGACTAAATGAGCCCCCGAATCGAAGGCCTGATGGTATTTTTTATAAAAAGCTTGAAAAAAATCCGTCAGCTTCAACTTTGCACCAGATTTCCAAACCTTTTCTGTATCACAAACCCAAGTGCCACCTTTATTTCCACAATCTAAGTTGCACCCCTGCAAACGTAAAAAAACTGCAGGGACTCCCACGGTTGGACCCTCCCCTTGAATTGAATAAAAATGTTCACTCACACGTATTGAACTCATTAACGTATAATTTAGCATATTCTGCTAAATGGGCATAATATTTAGGGTTTTCTAAAATGGCTAATTGTAAATGCTTTTAATGCGATTAATCTCATTTATAATAATAAGTAACGCATTCAATGCACAAATAACCCCTTTTTGATTTGACCGAAAGCCTCGATTAATCATCCAGCCCATGGAAGGATTAACAATTGTAAAAGCCGCTACTAAGTCCAATGAACCTTTAAATTCAGCTTTATGATTGAGTAGTCCTTTGATCGAATCTTTCGAATTTGTTAAGCTTGCCAACGCTTCATAGTACGTTTTTATTGGCTTGCCATTTTGCCTAATTGATAAATCTTTGTCAGACCCCGTTATAATATCTTTGATAAACTCTAATTCTTTGGGGTTAACTTGAATGTTGTTTACAGTGTTGTGTTTGTTGTAAAATTTTCGCACTGATATAAGCAAAGGAAATAAATATTCAAAACTAAATTGGAAAAAAAAGGCTCGATTATTAACAATAATATTTGATACCTCTTCTTGAAAAAAAGATTTTGTTGACGTTAAATTATTCACGATAAGCGACCCTTTCTCTTTTTATATTATCAAAAAATAAAAATTAATCATTTGCTTGAAATCAAACATCTCATTTATACAAATTCAACTTTTATGCTCACTTCATTTTTTAATTATTTTTAAGCAAACAACGCTAAGTTATTCTCTTTGTTCCCTGAAACAACTGTTTTGAAACCTATTTATGGGCCATGTTTACGATTTTTACTAATTGGCTAAATTTTGCAATTGAATTTGAATTTTTTCTAATTCTTTTGATTCATTCATGGTTTTATATAATAAACGGGCATTTTCATAATGCTTTTTTGCCTGATCTGGTTGATTTAAATCTTTAAATGCATTGCCCAGTTCTTTATTTACATTGGCTTGACCCAATTTATCTTTGTTAATAATAAAAAGATCTTGTGCTGCATATAAATGAGCTTTTGCATCTTCATATTGTTTATTTTTTAACTCTGTTTTACCCAGTCCTAATTTTGCGCAAGCTGTGCCCCAAATATCATCGAGTTTAATATACAATTGCTCTGCCGTTTGAAATTCATTTCGCGCTGATGATAAGTTAAATTCATTTATTAATATGTGACCGAGCTCAATATGTGCATCTGCTAAACCATATGAATCAGATGATTCATTAAAGCACTTTATTGATTCTTGAATATTTTCTTTCGCTTCTGCAGTATTATTTTGATGACGGTTTAGTTGCCCTATTCCTAAGTAAGTATATCCCAGTCCAATACTATGATTTAACTCTTGGTACTTGTGAATGGCTTTTGAATAAAACGCTTTTGACTCAGTTTCGTTTTCTAACATGCGATAAATTTCAGCAAGTCCACGTAAGGAATGTGCATATTCTGGTAATTGTTCATTATCTTCAACTAAAATGGCTTCATATTTAACTTTTGCAGCGGTATAGTCTCCAGATAACCTTAAGTCTTCTGCAATATCAAGTTCTTCTTTAATATTCATTTAGCCTCCTCATTAAACTCACATAATTTTTCAACTTGCATCCAATTAAAATCGTTGGATATTTCATTAATTATTGCGCTTATTGTTTGATTATCTACTGTTGTGGTTTTGTTTTTGAATCGACAAAACCATTGAGGAATAATTTGATTGGCTTCGTTTTCATGAATACGCTTTCCGCGATTATAAAGTCGTGCCTTATCAAATCCAAACTTTTTTCCAATATAACTTAGCTTTTCTTGGAGCTCATTATATGGATCTTTTGAAATGATAACAATATCAAAACCAATGCACTTGCCTTTCGTAACCGTTGGGAATTTTATTTCAGGCATTGAAATTGGTTTAAATGATGAGGGCTTAAAGTCGTCCAGTGCCTTCCCTAAATTGTTGATGACTTCATTGGTAAATGCTTCGGTTGATAATGGTCGACTTGGATTTAAATCTCCAGTCATTTTTCCTTGGCTAAATGTAACAGCCAAAGCGTTTTCAATTTCATCAGCAACATGATCCAGATGGATGTAGCGACACATCATGACTGCCGAGAGAATCATTGCTGTTGGATTTGCCATGTTTTTACCGGCAATATCAGGGGCAGCACCATGAACCGCTTCAAACATGGCTACGTCGCGACCTATATTGGCTGATGGCGCAATTCCTAAGCCTCCGACTAAACCAGACGTAAGGTCACTAATAATATCACCATTCATGTTGGTTGTGACAATCATGTCAAATTGCGTGGGATTTACAACCAATTGATGGGCACAATTATCAATAATAATGTGTTTCGCATCAATGGATGGGTAATTGCTTGAAAGGGCTTCAAATGAACGCTTCATCATGCCTTCTGTTGTTTTTAAAATATTTGCTTTTGTAGCGCAATGAACCGACGCTCGATTTGTTAATTTAGCATATTCATAAGCAAATGAATTAATATGATCACAACCATATCTACTGATTAATTTTAAGGATTGCGCAACACCCGGTTGATGGTAGTACTCTATTCCTGCATATAAATCTTCTATATTTTCTCGAATCACAACTAAATCGATTGCTGTATTTTTGAAAATTGATGGCACATTTGGATACTGCTTTACAGGTCTTACATTGGCAAAAAGTCCAAACGCTTTTCTTAAAAAAACATTTGCGCTTCGCTCGCCATAGCCCACAGGCGTTGTGAGCGGCCCTTTCAGAACCACGTTTGTTTCTTCAATGCTACGAATGGTTTCTTGAGGAACTCCAGTAGATACACCGGCTTTAAAAAGTTGTTCTCCAGCCTGGCATTTGACCCATGTTAGAGGAGCAGATGCAGCTTCAAGTATTTGAAGCGTAGCATCCACAACTTCCTGGCCAATGCCATCACCCGAGATGACGGTAATTTGTCTTGTGGGAGATGTCATATAATTTGCTTATCGATTGTGCCTTTATAACCTTTAACTATTTTGTCGGATTGCTTCATATAAAACAATACTAACAGAATTTGCTAAATTTAAACTTCTAATATTCGGATTCTCCATCGGGATTGTTATCAGTCGATCATTAAACTGATGTTTAATATTTTCAGATAACCCTTCTGTTTCACTTCCAAAAAAGAATGTTTGATTTTGTAAAAATTGAACGTCAGTATATTTCTTTAACGTTTTACTTGTTAATAAATATGGCTTTGTATTTTTTGCAGACATTAAAAAGTGATTTAAATCAGGCTGATGCTCCCACTGAACATGCTCCCAATAGTCCAATCCAGCACGCTTTAAATATTTATCTTCTAATGAAAAACCTAATGTACCAACCAGTATTAATTTGGTATTTGTTGCCGCGCATAAACGTGCAATCGTACCCGTATTCTGAGGAATCTTTGGTTCAATTAAAACAATCGTATGCATGAGTATTAATTTACTATGGATAGCTATAAATAAAAATAGTTAAAACATTTATTAAAATCTACAATTAATTTTGTATATTTTACATATTTTTAATTTTTTATAAATTTTTTAATTGTTTTTTTAGCTTTTTTTTTGGCATAATTATTCTATAAATACGGTGGGAGTTAATAGGGGAAGGTTTTAAATTGGGAGTCTTGTACTCCCTTTTTAATTTTAAAAGCCCAAATTAGTGAAAAATAAATTCCACTTCATTAATTTTATCCATTTTACAGGATATTTATTAATAACTTCGAAAATAGTCCCCCGTAACATATTATTCTTATACCCTAATATTGGGACTTCTAAACCACAAATTTTCCATTTTGATAAATCAATCTGTCATCTAATGAAATTTCTGAATCTTCAGAGAAACTCGATACAAAATCATGATGAATGCTCGATGTATTTTTTCCACCTGTTTCAGGGTATGATGCACCAATGGCAAGATGAATTGTACCACCTATTTTTTCATCAAATAGTGTATTTAATGTATAGTTTTTAATTTCATAATTTGTTCCTATTGCAATTTCACCAACTCGATTGGCACCTTTTATCTTAAACAATTGATCTAATATTTTAATATTGTTTGGGGTTTTCCAGTCAACAACCAAGCCTTTTTTGAACATGAGTTGTACAGACGATAACTTTTTTCCAGATATTAGTGTTGGGATATCAAATGTAATTTCTCCGTCTGCTGATGTCTCCACTGGTGATGTAAATATTTCGCCTGAGGGCATATTTCGTTTTCCATCTGAATTTATCCAGCGACGTTTTTCAATATTAAAACGAATATTGGTTGTTTTAGATTTAAAGTGAATCGTCTTTCCTTTATTTAATACATCAACCCATTTGGATTGTTTACTTGATAACGATTCCCACATATTTTGTGGCGCTGAATGATGTAAAAAACAAGCGTTTGTTAAAAATGTTGTGTACTTCTCAAGTGACATATTTGCAGCAGTGGCTAGACTTTCGGTTGGAAAATTACATAATACCCAGCGTAATTTTTCTTCGCTGCTTCGTTTCATCATTCGTTTTTTTATAGGGCGAAGCGCTGCTTGAGCAAGTGCTAATTTGGATTCCTCAATGTCTTTTAATTCAAAAATATCATACGGTGCGTTAATGGTTATAATGACATCAAACCTTTTAATTGCAAAATCTTGTAATAAAGGGGGTGATTTTAGTTGATCATCTGATGCATAACTATACCATTGCTTTGCCATACCAGGCAGCGCAATCATGTACTCACAGACGCCACCTTTCTGAATAATTGATTTATGGCAGGCTTGAATTAAATTTTCAGCTAAGTAAGTTGATCGAATTAAAACTCGATCACCAGGTTGAATATTACAACAATATGTTGTTAATAATTCAGCATAGCTATTGATTTGATGCGTGTTCATAAATTAATTATACGTGAACCAGCACACTTTTGAATCAAATTAATTATAGTCCATATATTTACACTGTTTTTACTGTGTTATAATACATCTATGTCACCCAAAACCATCCTTGTTGTTGATGATGATATGGCAGTTTTGGAAACTGTTGATTTTATATTAACTTCTGAAGGCTATAATGTCTTACTAGCATCAAATGGTGAAGATGGACTTGAAGTTGTTAAAAATGAATGGGTCGATGGCATTATTCTTGATTTAAGAATGCCCAAAGTTTCCGGGTACTTGTTTGCAAATTTGGTTGTCAAAGAGTCCCAAAATAAAAATATAAAAATTTTACTACTTACTGGAGAGTCAATGATGGCTGGTCACTGTAAAATTAATTTACCAAATGTTAAAGATAAACTATCAAAGCCATTTGATATTGAAGAACTAAAATTATCGTTACTAAATTTAGTCAGTGCTTAATTTAATTGGTGTTTGAATAACTTTTAATTCAAATAAATTAATAACAGCAAATATATGGTCAAAAATATCAGATTGTATATTCTCATATTTCACCCAATTGGTAGTATTTGCGAAGCAATAAATTTCAATAGGAATACCCGTTTCATCTGATTGAAGCTGTCGAACCAACACGATTCGTTGCTGGTTAATATTTGGATTATTTTCTAAATATTTATACATATATTCACGAAATAGGCCAAGGTTTGTTAATGAACGTATGTTTAATGGTTGATGCGAATTTTCCTGTGCTTTATTATATGTTTGAATTTCATCTTGTGATTTTTCAAGATAACCTGATAGATAATTAACACTCTTCATGTTGTTTATCAGTGCTTCTGAACAAAATTTTACTGAAGTTATGTCAATATGAATGCTGCGTTTAATTCGTCGAGTATTTGAAAGTTCCATTCCCTTCCAATTTTTCACAGGTTCAGAAACCAAGGCATACGTAGGAATTGTTGTAATTGTTTTATCCCAATTCTGAACTCGAATGCTTGAAATATTTATATCAAGGATATTCCCATCTGCATTAAATTTGGGCATCTCGATCCAATCCCCTTCTTTAACAATCCCCAATAATGTCACCTGAAGGCTTGCCACAAAACCTAAAATAGTATCTTTAAATACCAAAACAATAATGGCAGTAAGCGCACCTAAACTACTTAAAATAACAACTGGAGATTTGTTTATTAAAATACTGATGACTGAAATAATTGCTGCCAAAACCAAAATAATTTTAAATACCTGGTGAATTGTTCTGACCAAGGCGGTATTCAAGTCATACTTTCGAATTAACTCATTCAAAATAAATGATAAAAGACTATTTATAAACTGAATAAAAACAATAATTAATCCTATGATTATAAAATTTAAAATAAGTTCATTTACATTATTTGGATGCTCAATAACCAAAAAGTACTTAACACCGATGTAGGTAAGAATTAATGGAAAAAATAAAGCTGACTTATTAAACAGTTTAAAGGATTCCATTGATTTCCAAACGGCTGGGGCTTGTTTAGAAATAATTATCTTCACAATTCTGAACAATAAAAGTTTTATTAAATAGTGAAATAAAACGGATAATAATAATATTGCTGCAACATAAATAAGTAAAGCAACCAAAGGAAACTCTGAAAAATAACTGATCAAGTTATCAAATGTCATTGCATTAAAAGATTTGCAATTTTTTGATATTCTGCCGCTGTCTTGTTTACAATTTCATCGGGCAAATTGGGAATATCTGATTTACGGTCCCAATCGGTAGTTTCAATATAATCACGAACAATTTGCTTATCAAAACTTGGTGGAGATGAGCCAACCTCATAAGATGCTTGTGACCAAAAACGTGATGAATCAGGTGTTAAAACTTCGTCGATAATGATAATTTCATCATCTAATAAACCAAATTCAAATTTAGTGTCTGCCATGATAATACCTTTTGTTGCTGCATATTCAGAAGCTGTTTTGTAAATTTCAAGACTGATGTTTTCAAGATAATCTGTTTTTTCTTGACCAATTTGATCTACCATTTGATTAATGGTTATATTTTCATCATGCCCATCAAATGATTTAGATGCCGGTGTAAATAATGGCGTTTCAAGTTTTTGAGCTTTCTGTAAGCCTGCTGGCAGTTGATGTCCGCATACTTTTCCTGTCTTTTGATAATCCTTCCAACCAGAACCAATAATGTAGCCTCTAACAACACATTCAATGGGAATTAGTTCTGTTTTTTTAACGAGCATGCTTCGGCCTTCTAAAATATCATGATAAGGTTTCGTTTCTTCTGGAAAATCATTCACATTTGTTGAAACCAAATGATTTTTCTTATCCAATCGATTAAACCAAAACTCACTGATTTCAGTTAATATTCTTCCTTTGTTTGGAATGCCACGTTCAATAACGTGATCAAAAGCAGATACTCTATCGGATGAAACAATTAATAAGTGTTCTCCAAAATCAAATACATCTCTTACTTTTCCTCGTCGAAATAACTTTAAATTATCAAATTCAAATTTGGTATGTACATTAATTTTTAACATGTATAAATTATAAAATAGCCTCAAGAAACTGTCTACTTGGATTATTGAATAAATAATCCCGTTTTTGATTTTAATGTCGGGAAAATTAAAATCTTTGTGGGATACATGTATTTACGCTTGAATGTTTCGTTATATATCAAGGCCAATGCAAAATCTCGTTTGGATTTAAAGGTAATATTTCTTTTTATATTATTTCGGTCTAATTGATTTAAACTTTTTGGTGGTAAATGAAAAATAATACATAATGGTCGATCAGGTTGATTGTTTGTTTTCTTATCCAATCCCTTAAAAAATTCAGATATTATCGAAGACTCACTGGTGACTTTAAATTTATTTTTTCTTAACGGATATTGATATAAGGAATGGTGGTGCATTAATGATGGTGTTAATAATTCATTGCGTTTTAAGTAAGATACGAAAATTATTTCATATTGGGACGTGTTTAATTCCAATATGATATCTTTGTAATCTTGATTAATCATTGTAAATGAGTTTACGTTTAATAAGTTTGATAGTACGTTTTGTCGATGAATTGAAATTTGAAGATCATTAATTACCAATATAATATTTGCTTTTTTTGGGGGGGATGAATACTCGTATGGTCTTAATTCTAGCCATTTTGTATTCGATAAAAGAATTTCTGAAAAAATAATTAGCAAAATTATGATCTTCATTTTTTTCATCATAATTGAAATATGGTACAAACAACAATTTTTGTTAAACTATTGAAAATATTGCCACTTTAATTATAATAAATTTTATGCAAATTAATGTTTTTTGCAATGTAAATGACTTTAAGCTCCATCCATTGCCACTTTTTTCTCATCCTAAAGTTATATTAAATAATATACGATTTTTACAAGATCGTGATTTTTATAACACTTCGATTGTCATTTTATCGGATCACCATATGCATCAGCGTATGATTCATTTTATTCGTAAAACAAATGTTTTAACTCCAATCATTCTTGTTTCAGATACGCCTAAAAAGTATAAAGAAATTAATGCTTCAGTTCATCCAAGTCAACTTAATTATCATTGGTTGGTTAATGTTATCAACTTTTTCCCTCAACAACACATATGGAATTATGTATTCTTTAGAGATGCAAAAAATCGGAAATTAATTAATTATTCGTCTTTGTTAACTGTTTAGCAAAAATAATATATTCATCAAACGATTTTTCGTTTAATAATGTTGATTGCTGAATTGCTAATTCTTCGCCTCTTAAGATCTTTTTAACATTAACCTCACATTTTTTTCCGTTTTTTGTATAAGGAATTTCAGCTACTTGAACAATCATTTGAGGCATATGCCGAGGCGAGGCTTTTTCTTTTAGTTGAGAACGAACGTCTTTTTTAAGCTCAGGTGTTAAACTATCTCCATTATTTAACTTTAAGAATAAAACAATCTTTTCTTCATTATCGGAAATAATTGAACTTACAAGGGAATCCGTAACTTGAGGAAAATTATCAAGAATTTGATAAAACTCCGCTGTCCCAATTCTTATTCCACCTGGATTTAACGTCGAATCACTGCGCCCAAGAATTTCTACTGTTCCATCTTGATTTATAATCACATAATCCCCATGGTACCAAATACTGGATTGCCCATCTTTAAAATAGGATGCTTTATAGCGCTTATCATCTGAATCATTAAGAAAATATAATGGCATTGATGGTGCTGGAAGTCGACAAACTAAATCACCTTTAAGCGCAGTAAGTTCTTGCTCATTATCATCATAAGCAGCAATATCCATTCCCAAACCTTTGCCTTGTAAAAGTCCGGAATAAACTGGAGTAAATGGATTACATAACGCAAAACAAGAAATGATATCAGTTCCACCAGAAATTGAACCCACTTGAATTGGATAATTGAAATTTGAGTATAAAAAGTCATAATGATGTGGCAACAACGGTGAGCCTGTCGATAAAATTAAACGGGTTGATTTACTTTTTAATTTACTCGTAATGTTTATTTTACGCTTTTGCGAAGCACCAATAAACGATGCACTACAACCAAATACTGTGATTTCATAAGGCTCTATTAAATCCCAGATGGATTCTTTATTGGTAATCGCTGCTCCATCAAAAAGAACCAGGGATACTTGGCTTGCGAGAGCTGATACCATCCAATTCCACATCATCCATCCACACGTTGTGTAATAAAACATGATATCTTTTTCTGACATATTGCAATGCAACTGGTGCTCTTTCATATGTTGCAGTAAAGTTCCGCCAACACCATGCACAATACATTTCGGCTTTCCTGTTGTACCCGATGAAAATAAAATAAATAAAGGATCATCAAAGTCACAAGGAATAAAGGAAATTTCAGATGGTGGATATAATTCAATTTCTTTGGAATTTATCCAAGAATTTATATCATCTTGACTGATATTTACCCATAATGATGTCTTTGGCAACTTTTCCCTTATTTGATTTAAACGATTTGTAATGTGAATTGTTTTACCTTTATAAATATAATCATTAATTGAAATGACACATTTCGGATTAATCTGCTCTAAACGATCGCAAATCCCCTGTTCTCCAAAATCTGGTGAACAAGAGCTCCAAACAGCACCCAGCGCCGTAGCACCGAGCATTGCTACAACCGCAGTTAGATTATTTGGTAAAATTCCAGCAACAATGTCTCCTTTGGTTATCCCATTTGATTGAAAGAACTGAACCCATTTGGATACTTCGTCATAAAGCTCATTCCAACTCAAAGTATTAATTAATCCGGTTTCATTAATTTCATAAATAGCGAGATTATTTGAACGATTTTTTAAACAATTTTGAGCATAGTTTAATGAGGCGCCATTAAACCACTTTGTTCCGGGCATGGAAGTATTGCCAATGATTTGATTGGGCTCCTGATTAAATTTAATGTTTAAAAAACTTGCTGCTTCTTTCCAAAACAACTCCAATTCAGTCACCGACCAATGATGGATATCTGAAAATGAATCTAAATTAAGTTGATGTTTTTCGTTAATATTATTTTTAAATGCATTTAAATAACTATATTTAATATCATCATTTGATGGTTCCCATAGTTTAGTTTTCATATGCGTCTTTCCCTAGCCATTTTGTAATGATTAATGAGGCCGATGTATTGCCCCATAAATTAACCGTTGTTCGGAACATATCCAATAATCGATCAACTCCAAAAATAATTGCAGTTCCTTCCAATGGAACACCAATCGCAGTCAAAATCATAGCAAGCGTAATAATCCCAGCGCTTGGTACTGCAGCGGCACCAATTGAAGATAAAATTGCAATAAAAACAATAATCCCTAAACTTGTTATGGACAAAGGCACACCATAAATTTGAGCAATAAATACAGCTGCTACAGCTTGAAATAAAGCTGTGCCATCCATATTAATGGTAATTCCTAATGGTAAAACAAAGCTCGCTACCTTATTTGGAACTTTTAGCTTTTGTCTGGCATCTTCTAAAAGAACTGGTAATGTTGCGGCTGAACTTGCTGTAGTAAATCCAGTTGTCAACGATGTAAATACATCTTTTGCAACTGAAATTGGAGACACTCTTAAAAATAACCGTAGAAATAATGGAATAATAATAAATGCATGAATTAAAAGGCCCAATACAACGACAAGCATGTATTTTATTAAAGGAACGAAAGAATCAATACCCGTTGTTGCCACTAACTGAGCAATTAATCCAAAGATTCCAATCGGAGAAATGGCAATGACCCAACCAGTGATAATCATCATAAATTCATTAAAACCATCAAACAATTCATCCAATGGAAATGAACGGTTTTTGCCAAAAGAGACCACTATTATACCGAGAACTAATGATATTAAAATTAAAAATAACATATTGCCGCCCGATAAAAACGTGATAAAATCTGATGGAATAATTTGAGCAAACATTTGTTGGAAAGTTAGTGGTTCTGTAACGCCAGCATTTTCTGTATTTTCAATAAAAAAACCTTTTCCGGGGTTTATAAATGATGCTAATAAAATACCAATTGTCGAAGAAATGAACGTTGTAATAATAAAATAAACCAATGTTTTAAATCCCATATTTCTTAATGCACTTAAATTTCCTAAACTTATTACGCCTGAAGTCAGAGAGGCAAAAACCAATGGAACCACAATATATTTTAAAAGGGTTATAAAACTTTGTCCTAAAAATTCAAAGACAGGATAAAACTCATGCAAATATAAACCTGCTAATACGCCTAAAACAAGTGCAATTATAATATTGGTTTGTAAATTAAATTTCATAACTATTCCTTTAAATAAAAAAGATAAAATGTGTTTATTGTTATCGATCCCTCTGAAGTATATAATAAATTTATTATGACGACTTTTCAAATAAATGATACCAACTTAAGAGAAATAAGCCACTCAGAAACCTTGCTCATTAATGAAGCTCAAGACAAACTGAGAGAATCTAATAATAAAATATTTAAATTTGGGTTTGGCCAATCCCCATTTTCCCCGCCTTCTCTCGCAGTGGAATCTTTAAAATCTCATGCCAAAGAGCACGACTATTTACCAGTAGCTGGTCTTATGGAGTGCAGAGAAGCTGTGGCGAAAGCTCACCAATCGTATCGTGCAAATATTGACCGATCTGACATTGTTATTGCACCAGGATCTAAAATGATTATCTATGCTGTAATGGCATGTTATAAAAATGCTACCGTATTACTTCCGCAGCCATCATGGGTTTCTTATGCACCACAAGCGTCACTTTTGAACCATAATGTTCAACTTATTCCCACAAATTTTGACGCTCAATGGAAAATTAACCCCGTATCACTTGCGGCAGCTTGTGAATTGATTACGGATAATACACCAAAAATTCTTGTCTTAAATTACCCAAATAATCCGACAGGTATGACATATACCGCTAGTGAGTTAGAGGGCCTTGCTGAAGTTGCCAGAAAATATAACATTTTAATTATTTCTGATGAAATATATTCCTGGTTAAATCACGAAGGGTCCCATACATCTATCGCTGAGTTCTACCCAGAAGGAACGTTTGTTACTACCGGTTTATCGAAATGGTGTGGTGCAGGGGGTTGGCGCTTTGGGGCAGGAATATTTCCTTTAAATGCGTCCAATGAATTTAAAGTAACTTATAACGGTATCGCTTCTGAAACGTATTCAACCACAGCGGCCCCTGTTCAATTTGCTGCCACTGATATTTATAATAATATGGATCAATTAAGTTCATTTATTTCAACTCAACGAAGCATTCTAAAATCGCTGTCATCCGAAATTGTTGGAAAACTAACTGCCACCAATGTTCGAATACATCAACCCGATGGTGGATTCTACATTTTTCCAGATTTTAGTAATTATTCAGAAAAGTTAACGGCCAAAGGTATTCATACCGCTGAAGAATTCTGTGTTGAACTTCTCAATACAAAAGGTGTTGCAATGTTACCGGCATCTGCATTTGGTTTTGATCAATCACAGCTGTTCACTCGCATGTGTTATGTCGATTTTAATGGTGCAAAAGCCATTGAAGCGATCAATTCTGGTGAAGCCCTCAGTGCTGCCTTTTTTGACGAATATGCACCCTCTGTCATTCAAGGCATTGATGCGCTTTGTAATTATTTAGCATCACTTTAAGATGGGATTCATCATTTAATAAAATCGTAGCCGCTTACGCCGTACGTTTATCTTGAATCGAAATAACTAGAAAAATCTTCAGGTTTTATATTATCAATAAAACTATTAAATTTCTTTGTTTCTTTTTCGTCTTTTTCTGCATTTACCATTTTTGCCTTCATCATTACTGATTCAGATACAAAAATAGAGGCTTTGGTTCGAACTGCAATGGCAATCGCATCAGATGGTCGAGAGTCGATTCTAATTTTCTCATCTGTTTCTTTTTTAATTAAATCAATAACAGCGAAAAACGTATTGTCGTTAATTTCATTTATAACAATGCGATCAACTTTTGCACCGAGACTATCTGAAAATTTAATTAATAAGTCATGTGTCATTGGACGTGGTGGCTTAAAATCTTGCAGTTCCATAGCAATTGCAGCTGCTTCAAACATACCAATCCAAATCGGAAGAAAATTTCTTTCTTCTGTATCTCTTAACAAAACGATTGGAGACATGTTTTTTGGATCAAATCCAAGGCCCCCCAAGTGCATTTCAATCATTTAAACTCCCTTTTATGATTGTACCAGTTTCACTAATTCATTAAAAGCATCTGGAGATTCAATTGAAATCTCACTAATCATTTTACGATTAAGCTTTATATTTTTTT
>MDTB01110905.1_pt1 | contig 16020 bp, 16 predicted proteins | sample 811161 | NCBI WGS metagenome assembly MDTB01 (sample SAMN05326650, study PRJNA326480) | marine metagenome | isolation source: seawater | place: Mediterranean Sea | collected 2009 | reverse complement strand
GCTGTTAAAGAAATTCAGTTGATTACGGTTATAAAAAGTTTCCGTGGGCTAGTTTACTAAAAAATATTTGCATATATGTCTTAATTTAAGCTTTATTCATTATTACAAACCATTACGAGCTGTTCGTACTGCTCCGTGATCCATCCAAGTGCTCGCTCGGGATTGCGTCCTTCAATATTTGTAACAACATTTCCAAAGATTACCGCCGAGCGACTTTTGTCTATCGTAGGAAAGGTCTCAGCACTGAAAATAGATTTGTAGGCAAAAAACATTATAGCAATGAGAGCAACTCCTCTAAATACGCCAAAAAGAAACCCAAAAGCGCGGTCTACACTTCCCGCACCTGTTTTGTTAATTACCGACGTAAGCAGCGGTGTAAAAAATGAAAAAATCACAAGTGCAATAGCAAAGACTCCAGCAAAAGAGGCAATTATGGACAACTCACAGCTATCTGAAATTATTGGTCCTATTATGGGTATCTCTTTGACCAATGGTTTAACTTGAGGGGCAAAGATAAATGCGACAAATGCTGCTGCAATCCACCCAAGAATTGCCATTATTTCACGTACTATGCCGCGGGCATAGGCTAGAAGAGCAGACAGAAGTACAATTAAAAAAATTGCGCCGTCTACTATATTAAAACCTTCCATACTGCGCCCGCCCCGGATTCTCTATCCTGATTTTTCTTTAAACATGCTAGATACGAAAGATTTAAGATCAACCATTTTTTCAAATTCAATATGAGGCAGTGAATTTTGTTTTTCTTGTACTGGTGCAATGGCCCGCGAGAAACCAAGTTTCGCCGCCTCTTTTAATCTGTTTTCTGTATGGACAACTGGTCTTAGTGCGCCGGATAGACTTATTTCTCCATAAATGACTGTACCTTTAGGTAAGCTCAGGTTATACAAGGCCGAAAGGAGTGCCCCAGCGACTGCTAGGTCCGCTGCAGGCTCTGAAATTTTTAGGCCTCCCGCCACATTGAGGTACACATCATGACCCGTAAATGCTGTTCCGCATATTGATTCTAACACCGCAAGAACCATAGCGAGGCGACCTGAGTCCCAGCCTATTACTGCACGTCTTGGTTGGCTATGAATAGTTGGTGCGACTAAAGCTTGCAATTCGACCAATAAAGGACGCGTACCCTCTATACCGGCAAATACAACGGACCCTGGACTGTGCTCACCATGTTCCGACAAAAAAAGTGAAGACGGGTTCGGCACTTCGTTAAGGCCCCGTCCAGTCATTTCAAACACACCGATTTCGTTGGCTGGTCCGAAGCGGTTTTTAACGGCCCTCAGGATTCGAAACTGATGTCCGCGTGCACCCTCAAAATATAATACAGTATCTACCATATGCTCTACAACACGAGGACCAGCGATTAGTCCTTCTTTGGTAACATGACCAACTAAAACTACTGAAATCCCGTGACGTTTGGAAAAACTCGTCAGTTCATGAGCAGTTGCCCGAACTTGGCTTACGCTACCAGGTGCGCTGTCAATACTATCGGCCCAAACAGTCTGTATTGAATCGATTATCACCAATTCGGGTTTTTCTTCCTTCAAGGTTGTGAGAATGTTTCTCAGGTTAGTTTCTGTACCAAGTGAAACATTTGCGGCTTTGAGGCCAAGGCGCTTTGCTCGTAGTTGGATTTGAGCACTAGCTTCTTCGCCAGAAATATAGAGAGTTTTCATACCGGTTTGCCCAAATTGGGCCGCTGCTTGCAACAAGAGCGTTGACTTGCCAATGCCAGGATCACCACCTACCAATGTTGCACTTGCATCTACCAAGCCGCCTCCGAGCACAATATCTAGTTCTTTAATGCCGCTTAAGGTCCGAACAGGCAACGCACTTTCGCTTGAAAGCCCTGTCAATTTAATCAATTTACCGCGGGTGTTTCCGAGTGTACCCTTGCCAGCTCCGGACGAAATACCGTTATCTTCGGAAATACTGTTCCATTCATCGCATACTTCGCAGCGTCCTGACCATTTAGACGTTATATTATTACAAACAGAGCATACGAAAACTTTAGATTTTATCATGGGCTTTAGGTGCCAAGTTTTGATCTTTAAGGCAAGAACTTAAAATTTTGATTGAGCTAGAACACTAAGTTCACAATAAATGTCTATTTACAAAAGTTTAATAGTAAAAATTCAAAATTAACTTTCACGGAAATGTTGGGTATCATGCTGAATTTCGAAATATAAGACTGTGTTTTCAAGGTTCTTTTAGGTCAAAAATATTAGTTTAAGGCGATTATTTTTACCCTGTTTGGAAATAAAAAAGAACAGTTTGGCTTAATAATTTGTTGTTTAAATGAGTATAACTGTCGTCCAATAAAGCATCGCCAAAACACCAAGCATAGCTCCATGGATTAGGTCGATCCAGGACCAACGATTATTTTGGTAGCAGTTCGTTAAAAGCAATGGAAGAGATGCCAAAGCCAGAGTAGCCGACCCGTTATGCCACCTAACGAACCAATTGCCATACTCAAGAAGAATACCCTCATAGATACCAAAAAAATTGAACCCAAAATGGCAAAAAAGTATGATAACTCCAAGTGTAAAGCTCCCCATCGCGAGCCAGTCGAAGCGAGTTCGATGAGCATAAATCCTTAACAGACACAAAATACACAAAAGTTGAATGAATATATATTTTTTAAAGAAGATAAAAAAAACGAATTCGGGTGCTGGTTGAAAAAGATTGCCCATTATCGAATTGTCTCAATTGGGCCATGTGAATGCCCGTTTATAAACTGAGTAAGGTATGGATCATCACTTTGCTCCATTTCTTCAATTGAGCCTGTCCATCGAATTTTGCCGTCATGGAGCATAGCTACTTTATCGGCAATCGCACGCACAGAGGACATGTCGTGCGTGATCGTTATGGCTGTTGCTTTCATTTCAACTACGATTTCACGGATTAGATCATTAATAACTCCAGACATAATTGGATCAAGCCCTGTGTTTGGCTCATCGAAAAAGATGATCTCAGGATTGGTGGCTATCGCGCGGGCAAGACTAACGCGCTTTTGCATACCACCAGATAGTTCTGCGGGATATTTATCAGCCACTTCTGGTTTCAAACCTACGTGACGCAGTTTTTCGATCGCAATATTTCGCGCTTCGGCATTCGTTTTTTTTAATTTACCGCGTAACATTTTGAAAGCAACGTTTTGCCAGACTGTCAGGCTGTCAAAAAGTGCTCCACCCTGAAATAACATGCCGAAGCGAGCAAAAAAGTTTTCACGGTTGGTTCTGTTAATATCCTTACCATAAAGTAAAATTTGACCCTGATCGGGTTTTTCAAGACCAAGTATACACTTTAAAATTATGGACTTTCCTGTACCTGACCCACCAATAATTACAAGGGATTTTCCCTCATCCACATCCATATTGACACCCTTGAGGACGTGGTTATTTCCAAAACTTTTATGTATGTTTTGAAGTTGGATCATTTGGTAAAAAAAGCCTCTGTCAAAATATAATTGGATATTAAAATCAATACACTTGCAGCGACAACTGCAGATTTAGTTGCTTTACCAACTCCTTGTGCTCCCTGACTGGAATTCATGCCATAGTAGCAACCCATAAGCGCCACGATGAAGCCAAAAGCCGCACCTTTGATCATTCCGCTAAAAATGTCCCAAGTGTGTAGAAAATCGACTGTGTTTTTAATATATGCGGCTTCGTTGAAGCCAAGACGTGAAATACCCACCATATATCCGCCCATGATACCGATGGCATCTCCCACAGCAACAAGAAGGGGAACTGCTACTGTTGCAGCTATTACACGAGGAATGGTGAGATACTTCATCGGCTTGGTAGACAAGGTAACCAGTGCGTCAATTTGCTCGGTTACTTTCATGGTGCCAATTTCTGCGGCAATAGAGCTTGCCACGCGAGCGGCAACCATTAACCCACCAAGTACAGGGCCAAGCTCGCGAGTCATCCCGATTGCAACTATTGAAGGTACCACGGCTTCTGCATTGAAACGTGCACCTCCAGCATATATTTGGAGCGCTAAAGCTCCGCCAGTGAACAAAGCAGTCAACCCAATAACTGGAAGCGATAACCAGCCAATTTGGACCAAGCATACAAAAAGTTCACGAACATAGAATGGTCCAGAAATCATTTCGCGAAACGTGTCAAATGCAAAAAGTACAACTCTTCCTAGTGCTGCTAAAAAACTAATCGTGCTGCGCCCTATGTTTCCGAGTGCTGAGTTAATACTCATTCTCATGCTTATCCCTCTCTGTAGAGACGTTTGTAGCGTCCGCCAAAGGAGGTTAAAAGTTCATACCCGATTGTCCCTGCATTAGCTGCCAAATGATCAATCCGTTGGGTTGAGTTCAATAAAGAAAGACTAGTTGGAGGTGCTGCTAATTCGCTAACATCGATACCAATCAAATCCATTGAAATACGGCCGACAACTGGGCATTGGATGCCTGCTGAATACAAAGAAGTGTTCGATCCCATTGCCCTAATAATACCATCGGCATAGCCGGCAGAGATTGTCGCTATCTTACGCGGAGTTGGAGCTGTCCACGTGTTACCGTATCCAACGCTTTCGCCCGCCTTAATATCTCGAATCTGAATAACTGGGATATCAAGTGAAACCACTGGTTTTGCTTCCTCAAAAGGTAGACCACCAAAAAGACCGATACCAGGACGAGTAAGGTCGAAGTGATAGTCTTTTCCAAGTAATATCCCCCCTGTGGCTGCGAGGGACTTCGGCGCTGCTACATCATTCGTCAACTCAAGGAATAACCTATGCTGTTCTACATTCATCGAATGTTCTCGATCATCTGCGCAGGCAAGGTGAGACATTATCAGCTTTGGATTTAGTTGCAAAGCTAACTCCCTAACTGCTTGCCACTCCTTCGGTTCCATACCCAATCGATTCATGCCTGTATCAAGTTGGATGCCAAATGGATGGTTCTGTAGCAACTCAACATGATAAATTAATTGATCTACAGAATTTATTAATGGGATAAGGTCATGATTTTGAATATATTGTGTGTCTCCCACCATATGACCTGAAAAGATATAGATCTGTGCCTCATGACCAACGACCTTTCGAACAGCTGGGCCTTCCTCTGCTACAGCTACGAAAAAGCTCCTGGCACCTGCTGAGGCAAGCGCTCCTGCAACCCGCTCAGCACCGAGGCCATAACCGTTGGCTTTAACAACAGCCGCGGTTTCCGAAGAGCCCATGGAATTCAAGCGTCTCCAATTCGTCAATATTGCGCCTAAATCGATCGTCAGTTTTGCTGTACTCATGGTGCTTTTTTTACTGGCTCATACGTAAGGTCAAGCAGAATCAAAATTATTTTTTGAATTTGCCGCGTCTAATGCTTTGTGGAGGTAGTAAGGCAAAACAAAAATTTAAAATTTTTTTATGCTTTTAGATTTTTTGAGCTTTCCTGTGTTAATCTTCCAATTCAGATTGAAAAAGGAACATAAAACTCAATCGTAATAATTTTTGTTCAAAGAATACTTCGAGTATCGACCAACGATAAAGGAATGTTTTGAAGCATCTAAGGCCCAAATACAGAAGATGCTCCAAAATTTAATCATGTCAAAAACTGTTTGATAAATTTAATTTCCCTCACCGGTGGCGCCCTTCAAATACTCCTAACTCAGAACAACGTGTTAAATTACCTCTGCTAAGGTCATTTTGTAAATCCTTAAGACCCTGAACATATTGTCTTTCAAATCAATGCTTTTGTTACTTTTATAACCCAATTGGATCAGTCAGCTATTAATAATTAACTTTTCTTAATGAGTAGTAATTTAGTTGGAGGTCGGAACCATGAATTTTTTCAGGTAACGATGAAAAAATGATCGAGGATAATCAGATTTTGTCTGTGTCGAAACGTAGCGATCCTATTTGTAAATGACTTATTTCTCCGAAGTATGCCTTGTCTTATTTAGCAAAAAAATTAGGAATTAATTTATATAATTTTGCGCGGAACGCATAGATAAAATTCGAATTCAATAATCTTGAATGTTTTCTTGTTGCCAAGATTTCGCAAGGTTGCCAAAGCGCGTAAATTTTCCTTCAAAGCTGAGCTCAACTATTCCAATAGGACCATGCCGTTGCTTGCCAATAATGACTTCCGCTTTTCCGTGAAGCCGTTCCATATCATCCTGCCACTGCGCTATTTTTTCAAGTTCGTGATCACTGGGCTTCTCACGTTCTTTATAATATTCCTCGCGATAGATGAACATCACCACATCCGCATCCTGTTCTATGGATCCAGATTCACGCAAATCCGCCAGCTGCGGGCGCTTATCCTCGCGGTTCTCTACTTGGCGTGACAGCTGGGACAAAGCAAGTACCGGGATCTCAAGTTCTTTAGCGAGAGCTTTTAGGCCTTGTGTGATTTCAGATACTTCGTTTACGCGGTTGTCTTTAGCACTGTCCGGGCGAACAAGTTGAAGATAGTCAACTATCAATAGATCAAGCCCATGAATACGTTTTAGTCGCCGTGCTCGTATCGCCAGTTGTGAGATTGGCAGTGCAGGAGTATCATCGATAAACAGAGGACAACTCTCCAAAGTTTTGGCTGCATCAACAAATCGACGGAACTCGGTCTCAGTCATATCTCCTCTTCGAATTTGTTCAGACGGAACTTCCGAGGCCTCCGACAGTACTCGCGCTGCAAGCTGTTCCGCACTCATCTCCAGCGAGTAAAAGCCAACCACTCCACCATTAATGGTTCCTTCACTTCCATCTTGGAGATTTCCACGTTGATAGGCCTTTGCAATTGAAAATGCAATGTTTGTCGCAAGTGATGTTTTTCCCATTGAGGGGCGAGCGGCAAGGATCAAAAGGTCTGATTTGTGCATACCACCCAGCTTTTTGTCCATATCAATTAAGCCTGTCGATATTCCAGAGAGACCGCCATCTCGCTTAAAGGCGTTACCTGCACTTTTAACTGCAGTTGTAACTGCTGCAAGGAAAGACTGAAATCCCTTCACGTCTTCTCCCGTTTCAGCCAATTGATAAAGTGCTTGTTCTGCGGTCACTATCTGATTATCTGGGTCGTCTTCAATGTTCACATCCGCAGCGCGGGCACTGATATCTTGACCTAAAAGAATTAATTTACGCCGGATCGCAAAATCGTAGATCATCTGTGCATAATCAGGCGCTGCAAAGGCTGCGATAGCAGACGCAGCAAGACGGGCAAGATATTCGGAGCCTCCAAGTTCCTTCAATCCCTCATCATTTTCCATGAAACTCGCCATAGTAACCGGTGAGGCTAATTTATTACTCGTTATTCGATCTTCTGCTATATTAAAAATTTTGGCGTGTACTGGATCAAAGAAATGGGTAGCTTTAATTATTTGAGATACCCGGTAATAAACATCGTTATTCGTCAGAATTGCACCCAAAATTTGTTGTTCAGCTTCTATAGAATGCGGAATATTCTCTAAGTGTTGCAGATCTGATCCTGCAGCATTTATATCTGATATTTCGTTCATGTTTACCCTGTGTGCTTTATCCTCTTCTGATAAACGGTCAGGGCTTTCAATGGCAAATTGTATGTTTCTGTGGATAAATTGTGGAATAATACATTTTGTGTAAAAAATACACCTGATACATAGATATTGCGACCATTCGATGCTCGTGGATAAATTTTTTTCATTATAGGTTTAAATTTTTTTGCAATTTTCTTGCCACGTTTCCGGATCTTCCAAAAAGCGTTCCACTTCGGTCAAAGTCTCATGATCAAATGCATTGCGTTTTTTTGCTTCTGCCAAAATATCCCACCACGTACATAGATAATGAAGAGTGATGCCATTATTGCTAAGTAGTGGCTTGGCATTTTTGAAAATATCGTAGTAAAAAATAACTGCCGTATGATTGCAGCTAGCTCCTGTTTTCCTGATTGCGTTGATGAAGCTAATTTTACTGTTTCCATCGGTGGTCAAATCTTCCACTAGTAACACTCGGTCATCTTCGCGCATAAGACCCTCTACACGCGCATTTCGACCGTAACCTTTTGGGTTTTTTCGTACATATGTCATCGGGAGTGCCATGCGTTCTGCGACCATGGCGGCAAAGGGTATGCCTGCCGTCTCCCCTCCTGAAACGTTATCAAAAGCCTCAAAACCGATATTACGTAGTATCGTCACTGTCAAAAAATCCATCAGGGTGCTACGGATGCGCGGAAAACTCATAAGTTTTCTACAATCAACATAGGTGGGGCTAGGTAATCCGGAAGCTAAAGTAAAAGGGGTTTTACTATTAAAATCAACGGACTTTATTTCAAGCAGCATGCTGGCAGTTAATTTCGCAATCTCTTTTTTGTCAGGAAAACTGGTTGGCAGCATTTGATGCCTTTCTTAAGTAGTATTGTCAGAAACTCGCCAATAAATGGCCTGATTCGGTGCAAATATAGTAACATTGCCGGCGGCTGTGGGTAGGTTCTTTGGAAAGCTGACAGGCTCATCAGTTTTTATCAAAGTTAGTCTTCCAGTATTAGGTGGAACATTATAAAAGGATGCTCCATGGCGGCTTGCAAAGCCTTCAAGTTTGTTCAACTTGTTTTCGTCTTCGAAGACTTGTGCCAATAGCGCCAGTGTATTGCTAGCGGTAAAGCAACCAGCGCAACCGCATGCAGTTTCTTTTAGTGTATCCAAATGCGGCGCACTGTCAGTTCCCAAAAAGAACTTTTTGTTACCACTGGTCGCAGCTTCTCGCAGGGCGAGACGATGTTTTTCGCGTTTTGCAATCGGTAAGCAATAATAGTGCGGCCGAATACCACCCATAAATATATGGTTCCGGTTTAAAAATAAATGATGGGCGGTGATCGTTGCTGCGAGATTGTGCTCCGCACTTTTAACATATTCCACCCCATTGATTGTGGTTATGTGTTCTAAGACAATTTTCAGATTTGGAAATTTTTGCCTAATTGGATCCAAGATTCGTTCAATAAACACAGCTTCGCGATCAAAGATATCTACGTCTTCGTCTATTACTTCACCGTGAACACATAGAGGGCATCCAATCTCTGTCATTCTCTCCAGGATATTGTGGACATTATCAAAATTTTTCACTCCCGACTCAGAGTTTGTGGTTGCGCCTACTGGATAGAGTTTTACCGATGTGATCAGACCACTCTCAAAGGCTGAGGTTAAATCTTTTGGGTCGGTATGCTCTGTCAGATAGAACGTCATTTTTGGTTCAAATTTTGCTCCTTCAGGCATTGCGTTAAGAATTCGTTGTTTATAGGCGATAGCATCCTGTGAATTAACAACAGGAGGAACAAGATTGGGCATAATCAAAGCACGATTAAAATGGCGCGTGGTTTCAGGGAGTACAGATCGTAGCAGAGCGCCGTCCCTTAAGTGCAAGTGCCAGTCATCAGGCTGGATGATGTTGATTTCCTTCGCCATTCGCTGCGGCTTTATACTATTAATTATTGGTTTGCCAGAGAACGTCGTCTGTAATCCTCATTTTTTTAAAGGCCATTCAACTTAAACACTAGCAAAAGCCTCAATAGTTAAAAGGCCCAAAGTCGCCTGATTTATATAGAAAGTAAAAGTATTTACATTAACTTTGTCTATTTATCGTTTTCTGGTGGATAAGAGTAAATTTGTACACGCGTTGAAAATGTACGAACGTGCCTGAAACACGATTTAAAATCGGATTTTATTTTTCTAACGCTTTTTTAGGATACAATATTTTTAGACAACGCTTCCCAGGGAAATCAAATAAACATTGTTACTTAGTAACTGAACTCAGTATCGGCCTACCGTACATACTCTTGCTGATTTTTGTTAACAATTTTTAATCTACAGATAAGATTGAACGTCATAATATGATGGTAATCTGAATCTTGAATTTGACCTTTGAAAAGGCTCTGATGAAAAAGTTTGACGTTGAAATAGTTAAGCTTTGGAGGCTGCCTACCTGGTTGACCTAAATACACTAGGTTGTAACTACGTACTGCTTCAATAAGGAAATCTGATGCAAAATTTGAATTCCATTAATTCGGTTTGGCAAGAACTATCCACTTGCGGTTACATTTGTAATCATCCGTTGGCCAGAGTCATATTGTTATCACTTAGTCTGTGTCGCCCTTTTTTTCTTGAAGGTGAGGAAGGAGTGGGAAAAACTGAAATTGCAAAGGCACTAGCGACTGTTTTGGATCGTAGGCTAATTCGACTGCAATGTTATAAGGGGTTGGATGCAGCGATAGCGGTTTACGAGTGCAATTTTCCGGCTCAGATGATCGCCATCAGAACTGCCGAAGCCTCAGGAGAAACGGATCGCAAAGGCCTTCAGCCTGAACTTTATAGTAAGGATTTTCTCATTCGTAGACCACTTTTGGAGGCAATGCAGCCCGATGAAAGGGGCACCAGTTTTATTGATAGACGAATTAGATCGAACAGATGAGCCGTTTGAAGCATTTTTGCTAGAAGCGCTTTCAGATTTTCAGGTCACTATTCCGGAACTTGGCACCATTAAGGTACTTGAAACACCAATTGTTATAATGACTTCTAACCGAACGCGCGAGGTGCACGATGCGCTTGAGCGGCGTTGTTTATATCACTGGTTAGATTATCCCGACCCAGAGCGAGATTGAAATATTGAACGCAAAAGTTCCAGAAGCAGCAGAACGTTTAAGCCAAGAAGTGGTTGCGTTTGTACAGAAATTGCGTGATGAAACTTTTTTAAAAAGCCAAGTGTTGCAGAAACTATCGATTGTGTGAAATGTTTGTTAGCATGGGATATAATTTTATTAAGTCCTGAAGTGATTTCAAATACTTTGGGGCTATCTTAAAGCATCTGGATGATATAGAGCTACAAGGGTCGGAAGCGACACGTATTCTGGAAGAGGCACGTAGTTCCATAAAACTATCTGTATGACATTTGATTATCCGATATCCCCAAAAATAGAACTACTAATATGTCCGAAATTGTATCAATAAACATTCCTAAACATCCGAAAATTGCCCAAAATATAGTTTATTTTGCTCGCGCTTTGCGGCGGGCAGGCCTGCCTATCGGAACGGGACATGTGATAGTTGCTGTTGAGGCAGTTCGAGCAACGGGCTTTTCGGCAAAAAAGACTTCTACTGGGCGCTTCATGCTTGCTTTGTGAACCGTCCGGAACATCGTGACGTATTTGCACAGATTTTTAGACTTTATTGGCGTGATCCGCGTTATTTGGAGCATATGATGTCTATGATGTTGCTCACAAATAAAGGGGTGCAGAAAAAACGAGCTGCACATGCGGCTGAAAAACGGGCTGCCGAAGCTTTGTTAGATGGTCTGGAACCAGATTTTTTAAAACGGCAAGTGAACGATAAAAAAGTGGAAAAATTTTTAGAAATTGACGCTTCTTGTACTATTTCGGAAAAAGAAAAATTAAAAACCCTTGATTTTGAACAGATGAGCAATCAAGAGATCTCTATCGCCAAAAAAATGATCGCGCGGCTAACTCTTCCTGTGAGACCTAGGCCCTCCCGGCGCATGTCTATAAATCCCAATGGCAAATATTTTGATAAACCAGCAACTTTACGCCACTCCATCCGGCAAGGAGGCGACATTCTGGATTTGTTCTTTAAAAATCGTAAGGTGTACTGGCCAAATTTGATAGTTTTATGCAATATATCAGGCTCCATGAGGCAATACAGTAGGATCTTACTTCATTTTCTACATACGGTTGCAAACCATAAAGGAGCCGGGTGGGCTAAGGTATGTGCATTTACATTTGGGACGCGTCTTACATATATCACTCGGCATCTTTGTGCCAAAGATACCGATGCAGCTTTAGCTGCCGTTGGTCCGGAGGCGCAGGATTGGGAGGGTGGAACAAGGATAGCTATGTGTCTTCACCAATTTAATAATGACTGGGCCCGCCGCGTGGTGAGTCACGGTGCTGTGGTTTTGCTTATAACAGATGGTCTTGATCGTGATCGCGAAAATGATCTTGCTCAAGAGATGCAACGCCTGCATTTAAGATCGAAACGCTTAATTTGGCTAAATACGCTTCTAGGATGGGATAAATTTTTGGCCAAAACGACCGGGATTCGCGCCATGCTTCCCCATGTGGACAGTTTTCGCGCTAGCCATTCGATTGCCTCTCTGAAGGATTTAGCTAAGATTATATCTTCTCGCGAAGATACAGGCGAAAAGAATCGGCTATTAAAATCTATCTGATGGCCCGCACAGATTGAGTTAAAAATGAGTACTGAGACTGAAATTCCATTTGAAAATATCCCTGAAATTGCACTCGCTTGGCATAAAAATGGCAAAGGTGCTATTTTGGCAACGGTTGTTGAGACTTGGGGGTCTGCTCCACGTCGTGTCGGCGGTCAACTTGTTGTCAATAGAGAAGGAGAAATGCACGGCTCCGTTTCTGGTGGTTGCGTAGAGGCAGCTGTTGTTTTTGAAGCTATTGACGCGCTGGAAATTGGAGAATGCAGATTGTTGGAATACGGTGTCAGTGATGCAGATGCTTTCGCAGCTGGTTTGGCGTGTGGGGGAAGAATTTGCGTCTTACTGGAGCCAATTGGATCGATACTACCAGTGGAATTGCTGGAGCAACTTTTAGACTGTCGAGCGCAACGTTGCCCTGTAGCATACTGTGTTAATATAAACTCAGGTAAGAGTACCTTAGCTTTTTCTGGGCATGAAACTCGCATGCTGATGGACACCTCTGGATTAGAGGAAGACCGGGAAACATTCATCGCTGTTTATAACCCGCCCGTACGGATGGTTGTGGTAGGGGCCGTTCATATTGCACAGGCTCTAATACCTATGGCACGATTGACGGGATTTGATCCTGTTTTAATTGACCCACGTGAAAGCTTCGCATCAGAAGAGCGTTTTCCTGGTGAAAAAATTATTATCGAATGGCCCAGCGATGCCTTGGAAAAACTTGGTAATGATAGACGTACAGGACTTGTTTTGCTGACTCACGATCCCAAAATAGACGATCCAGCACTCGAATTTGCTTTATCTTCGGATTATTTTTACGTTGGCGCGCTTGGTTCAAAAAAAACACACGCGCAGCGTATAAGCCGTCTCGAGAAAAAGGGGTATTCAGACAACCAAATGTCGCGCATCCATGGTCCCGTTGGATTGGCGATAGGATCAGCTACGCCCGCAGAGATTGCATTATCAATTCTTTGTGAAATGGTGAAATGCCTTAGGATGACTAGGTGATTTTTGCAAAAGTCCCAGTTGAAGAAGCGGAAGGTGCCATTCTTGCCCACTACTTGAATATTTCCAGTGAACGCCTTAAAAAGAGATTGTTGTTAACGGCGGATCATATAATTTCATTAAGGTCATAAGGATGTGATGCCATTACGGTTGCTCGTCTTGAAAAAGATGATGTGGGCGAAGATAAAGCGGCGAAGCTTTTAGCTGAATCCCTTCTTGCGGACAAATCAAATGGGATAAGACTTAGTATTCCTGTTACAGGTAGAGTAAATTTGTTTGCAACCGGGCCAGGCATAATTTGTCAGAATGTTGAGAAACTAATTGGGCTCAACTCGATAGATCCAATGATCAGTTAGTTGTGCGACAGTATCGCAATATCAACAAACGAGATAAGGCGGACTTGTGGCGACTGTAAAAATTATCAGTTAAGCCGTACCAAAAAATTATTTAAAACAGGCTTGCTGTATAAGAGAGGTGCGATCCGGCTGCTACATCCGACTATAAAAACTACCTCGCTTGTAATGAGTGAAAGCAAAGGTGGAGCAGGCGAAAAACGATTAGAGGCAATAAATGGGCGACTCCTGGCGTTAAATATCAATATAAAGAACGTAAAACGCTTGCCGCATGATGCTGAGGCGATGGCTATAGCATTGTCAGGCCTTAAGACTGACCTACTATAACTTTTTACAAGTTCTGCGAGCTCAGATATAAATGATGTAGCACCAGTTGCCGTTCGAAAGGCGGGAGGGCCGGTTAAATGTTTTGGCATGCCTGTAGACCCCGGTAATCTTTTGTTTCTGGGCTCGTTGGGAGATAAGCCCGTGATTGGTCTATCTGGTTGTGCACGCTCTGTAGCGCTAAATGGAATCGATTAGATTTTATCACGAACTGCGTGTGGGGTTGCCTGTAGTGTGGAAAGTTTTGCTGAAATGTCAGTTGGAGGCTTGTTAAAAGAAATTCCAACTCGCCCACAACCCCGTCGACCCAACTTGACTAAATTTTTTTAAACAATACTGTCGATGCAAAGAACCTGCTAGTAAAATCGTTTATATGCTTGACTTGAAAACTAATGTTACTTGGTTAGTGGACCAATCATCATAGTCATTTGGCGACCTTCCATCTTAGGAATGTTTTCTACTTTCCCCATTTCTTGAACATCATCTGCCACACGTTCAAGAAGTTCACGACCCAAATTCTGATGGGCCATTTCCCGTCCACGAAAGCGAAGCGTTATCTTCACTTTATCGCCGTTGTCCAGGAATTTGAATACACTACGCATTTTGACATCGTAGTCATGTGTATCTGTACCGGGTCGGAACTTGATTTCCTTAACTTCTATGACTTTTTGTTTTTTGCGGGCCTCAGATTCTCTCTTTTGCTGCTCGTACTTGTACTTGCCAAAATCCATTATTTTGCAGACAGGTGGTGTGGCATTTGGTGAAATTTCGACAAGGTCTAAGCCGGCCTCATCTGCTAGAATCAACGCCTTTTGAGGTGTTACAACACCGATATTTTCACCTTCTGCTCCAATTAGACGTAATTCCGGGCTCTCTATGGCTTCGTTTACACGAGGTCCTGTTTCTCGCGATGGTGGCGCGTTGTGTGGTCTGCGGGCTATTTTATCAATCCTTTTATGATTACTGACGTTTGTGCTTCTCTGTAAACGTCATCCATCCATCGGACAAGTGTAAATAAGGTCGAAAAACCAGGGTTATTGTAATTTAACCTCAGGCGTTCACGGATCCGACTAATCAAACAATTTTCAGCATTTGGCTACCCAACGAAGGCTTTTTCAACTACAAACTCTGCAGGATTAGAATTGGCTCCTTCAGATAGGCCTGTCGACTCTAGTATATTCTTTAAATCCGTGTTCAAGCCGATAGAACCGCATACCATTGCTCTATCATTTTTAACGCTAAAATCGCTGATACCGAGATCACTAAAAATTTCATTAGTTTCTAAAAGTGTTGTAATACGACCCATTTTAGAGCTTTTTTCCTGCGTTGTAGTTGGATAATAAATTAGTTTTTTAGACGAAAGCTCTCCAATTAATGGATCCTTAAGTACCTCAGTTACCAATCGTTTGCCATATTCTAATTCATTTACTTCCCGACATGTGTGTGTCAGTATAACTTTATCGTAATTTTCATATGTTTCTGGATCTCGGATTAACGAAGCGAACGGTGCAATTCCGGTACCGGTCGCGAAAAACCATATTCGTTTACCGGGAAGTAATGCGTCATGCACAAGGGTTCCAACTGGTTTTGGCCTCAGAATTATTTGGTCACCAATTTGGATATGTTGAAGTCGGCTTGTTAAGGGACCTTCCTGTACTTTGATTGAGTAAAACTCGAGCTCTTCATCCCAACTTGGCGAGGCGATAGAATAAGCCCTTAAAAGAGGTTTGCCATCGTTCTTAAGAAGCCCGATCATAACGAATTCGCCTGATCTAAACCGGAGTGATTGCGGTCTGGTAACTCGGAAAGAAAAAAGCCGGTCAGACCAATGTTCTACTAATGTAACCGTCTGCGCATCCGGCAGGTTTATAGCTTTGACTTTATTCTGTTGTTGCATTTGTGTTTACTGTCAATTTTTCTTTACACTAAGCACATTTTTATACTTTGTTGTATGAAAGATGCCAGGACTTTTTAAAAATATGATTATTTTTATTTGCGCCACATAAACTGTAACCAATTAAATGTTTAAAATCATTATCGTAAACTGGCTTTCTGCCCTGCATCCTTTTCGGGAGTAATCCACATATAGAGAATTTCCTGCGCAAGCGCAGACACTGACTTTTTTGACTTTGAATTTTTTTGGCCACGAACGAAATCG
>MDTB01067406.1_pt1 | contig 16020 bp, 8 predicted proteins | sample 811161 | NCBI WGS metagenome assembly MDTB01 (sample SAMN05326650, study PRJNA326480) | marine metagenome | isolation source: seawater | place: Mediterranean Sea | collected 2009 | reverse complement strand
TTAGTAAACACGCTGCTATCAAAAGTTTCTGCCGCAGTTTGAGTTTGACCTGTAGGGTTATTGGTGCTCTCTAGTTTTGTTAATGAAGCGATATTATCAGTAACCCAATTTTCATGGAAGTTTTCTGGAATGCTATTGTCAGAAACTACTAAGTCAAATTCAATTAAAGTACTTAAGTTGCAATCATAAGAGGTATTAATATCTATGTATATTTTTTCAGGATTTGAGGCAGTTCCAGACGATTTATAATTTTCATTATTGACAATTTCGTCTAAGTTAGAGTCATAGTATGTGAATTCTAGAGTATCATTAAAATTGTCTGCATATTCAATAAATTCTCCCTCAACTTTTTTTAAGTTATATCCATTATTATTACATAATTCTTCACGATAAGAATTTACTTTTAACTGAGGCTTTCTATTTACATAGAAATTTCCAACTAATTTTGTATCAACGCAATTGGCAATGTTAGAATTCTCCACTCTTAACCAAATCTCTTGCGTCCATCTATTATCTCCATCTGAAGGTTGAGAAAAACCATCATTATTATTAGTTGTATAATTTGTTGTAATATCAATTGCTGTTGAAGGGTCATTAGCAGCAGAGGCTGAATCGTGGAAAGTGATTAAACTTCCAGCAATTGCAAAAAGTGGATTTTTTGCTATAAGACTGTCTTTAATATTTTCAAAATATTGAACTGATTGAAAAGTTTCAATTCCATCTTGATTATCACCAAGAAGCGAATTGTCAGTTTCACATAATTCTAAAAAACTGTATTGTAGATCAGTAGGAATTTTACATGTACCTACTTTTAATGTTAAGGTTGTTGCTTCATTACAACCTGTTATGTTTTCTGAAGCTTTGTCAGTTACTACGACATTTATCTCTTCAGTATTTGATATACTTAAATCTTTTAAAGAGTAAGAGCTCAGTTCAGGCTCAATAATTTCATTTCCATTTGAGTCAAAAAACTTAAACAGTTCATTGCTTTGATTTGTTGAAATTTCATCTTTAAAAGAATTTAAATTAAAAATTGTATTATCGAACTGTTCAAAAATTAAATCAGCAGGATCCGCCAAAGTTGGTTTAGGATAAATAGTAGCTGTAATAATTTTTCTTTTAACATCACCTGGATCACATCTAGACCCGGATGAGTCATATTTTACAGCTTGTATGTAGTAGTCAGTTGTCTTATCAATTGTTGGTGAAAAGTTTTCCCCACTTTTTGTTACAGCTATTAAGTTTCCGAGTGTGGAAGCATTATACCATTCAATTTTAACTTCATTGTCCGGGTCACCAGTTACTGAATTTGATTCTGCGGATAAATTTACTGTCCCTGTATCGCAGGATAGATCTTCAATTATGCTACCATCAATTATCTCTGGAAAATCAAATGTTGTGAATGTTGTTATTGTTAATGGATCGTCGCTATCTCTACCAAATTCAACAATATATCCGACAACACTTGAGTTATTATTTCCATAATCATTCCATGTGCCATTACCATATACATGTGCGTAATCTTCATTAAGACCTGTTGAAGAGCTCCATTGATTTGGTTCAGAATTAGCCCAATTATTATACTCATTATTTACGGCTTTACAGTCACCATTAAGGTTATCACAAGGACCATTTCCATCGACATAGTTTCCATTCCAAAAATGAATTTTATCCTCCGGACCAGTTACCCATTCCCACTTACCCTCTTGAGATGCATCAGATGCTCCAATCCATCCCTGACCAGGTGCTTGATCTGCAGCAATTTTGGCCTCAGCGGCAGACCTTAAAGTCACCAAATATCCTTTTCTTCCATAATAGTCAAGAGTTTCTGCTTCAGCTTTTGATTGAGTCCATGATTTAGAAGTTCCTGTAGGAAAAGGCACATACAAGTAGTAATGATCAAGTGAAGGAAGATAATCTGCCTCGCCAATTGTAATTGAAAATGATTTTTTTACACTAACTGTATTTAATGAGTAAAAAGCAATATCTAGTAAAGCTGCTTCTATTTCGCTATAAAGCATGTCATTTCCATCTTTACGTTTTAGGGTTAATTTTCCATACTGATTTTCAAAATTAGCTTCAATGTCAGGATGATTCCCTTGAAGCTCTAGCTTATCTTCATCTTTAGCATATCCTTCAGAAATCTGAATATATATTGCAGGTTGCCCAGTTTCACCATCAGAGGAGGCAGTAATTGTAAATCCAGTAGCTATTTTTTGTTTTGTTCCATCACAATAAATTTGGTTTCCTGTTGCTTTAAGTACTGGTTGTGGGGTACTTGACTGTGAAAACAAAAAATTTAATACAAAAAGGAAAATTATATTTAGTAGAATTTGATTTTTCAACAGATATCAAAAATAAGATATTTATAATTTTTTAAACACTTTTAATTATGTCAAATTTTTATATTAGCCTAATAAAGGATTATGGTAAGAATTTATTTTATTGGAATCAGTATTTTAATTGTAGCAATTATTGCAAATTTCTCTGCAAAAATTATTGGTATTTCCACTTGGTATGATTTTTTAAATAGTTTTACAAATCCAACAACTAGTAATTTTAAATTTATTGACTACTTATGGCTCTTTTTAATCTATCCTATCATTTTGGGCTTAGGATATTTTTTAGGTGAGATGATATCAAATTTCTTTAAAATATAACATGAGTCAAAAAAGAGAAAGACATAAAGCTTTAGTTTACCATTCTAAACCAAATCCTGGCAAAATAAAGGTTGTTCCAACTAAAAGTCATCAATCTCAAAGAGATTTATCTTTGGCTTATTCACCAGGTGTTGCACACCCTTGCTTAGAAATAAAAGAGAATCCTGATGATGTTTATAAGTATACATCTAAATCAAATTTAGTTGCCGTTATTTCAAATGGAACTGCTGTTCTAGGTTTAGGTGATATTGGACCACTTGCATCAAAGCCGGTGATGGAAGGCAAGGGATTATTGTTTAAAATTTTTGCTGACATTGATGTTTTTGATATTGAGATTGATACTAATAACATTGAAGAATTTATAAAAACTGTTAAAAATATTGCCCCAACATTTGGAGGTATTAATCTTGAAGATATTAAAGCCCCAGATGCTTTTGAGATTGAGAGAAGGTTAGTAGAAGAATTAGACATTCCAGTGATGCATGATGATCAACATGGAACTGCTATAATTTCTGGGGCTGCTTTACTTAATGCACTTGACATTGCGGAGAAAAAAATTGATGAGGTTAAAATGGTTATATGTGGAGCAGGAGCAGCAGCGATTTCATGTGGAAAAATATATAAGGCATTAGGCGTAAAACCTGACAATATAATTATGTTTGATAGTAAAGGTCCGATAAACGAAAAAAGAAATAATTTAACATATGAGAAAAAGGAATTTGTTACATCTAGAAATGATATTGTTTCATTAGGCGATGCGGTTGCAGATTCTGATATTTTTATTGGCTTATCAAAAGCAAATATGCTAAATGCTGAAATGCTACAAACCATGTCTTCAAATCCTATTGTTTTTGCAATGGCAAATCCAGACCCAGAAATAAGCTATCAACTTGCAATCAATACTAGAGATGATATTATTTTGGCGACAGGAAGGAGTGATCATCCAAATCAAGTTAATAATGTACTTGGCTTCCCATTTATTTTCAGAGGAGCATTGGATGTTAAAGCTTCTAAAATTAATGAAGAAATGAAAATGGCTGCAGTATATGCTCTGGCTAAGCTTGCTAAAGAGCCAGTTCCTGAGAACGTGAATATTGCGTATGGTGAAAAAAAACTTGTTTTTGGAAGAGATTACATTATTCCAAAGCCCTTTGACCAAAGATTAATTTCAACTATACCTCTTGCTGTTGCAAAAGCAGCAGTTAGTTCTGGTGTTTCAAGAGAAAAGATTGATGATTGGATCAAATATGAAAACGAACTTTCATCTAGGTTAGGGAATAACAATAAAATAACAAGATTATTGATATCTAAAGCTAAAAACCATCCTAAGAAAATTGTTTATCCAGAAGCTGACAAGTTAGATGTGATTAAAGCAGCTCAAATTGTTCACGAGGAAGGGGTTGGAATACCAATATTGTTGGGAAACAGAGATAGGATTGAAAAAATGAGAAGTGAAATTGAATATGAAAATGATGTTGAAATTATTGATTTGAGTGAATCTAAACATAATAAAAGAAAAGATGATTTTGCTAAAACATTTGCTGAACTTAGAGAGAGTAAAGGATTGTCATTCAAAAAATCAAGACAATTAATGAACTATAGAAATTATTTTGGATGCATGATGGTTAAACAAGGGCTAGCCGATGCCTTTATTTCAGGATATTCAAGAAGTTACCCTGAAGTAATAAAACCTGTTTTAAAAATAATTGGAAAGGAAGAAGGTGTTAGAAAAGTTGCAGCAACAAATCTTATGATTACTAGTAAAGGTCCTATATTTTTATCTGACACATCAATTAATATAGATCCTAAATTTAATGAGCTTGCTCATATTGCTAAAATGACAGCTTATACAGCTGAAGTTTTTGGATTTTCTCCCGTAATTGCTATGCTTTCATTCTCAAATTTCGGATCTGCTGTTCATGATTCTGTGGAAAAAGTTACAAGTGCTGTTAAACTTCTTAATAGGTGTTTCCCAGACCTTGTTGTTGATGGACCATTACAATCTGATTTTGCTTTGAATAAAATAATGCTTAAAAATAAATTTGAATTTTCTAAACTTTCAGGGCAAAACGTAAACATCTTGGTTTTTCCAAATTTGGATTCTGCCAATATTACATATAAGGTTATGAAGGAATTAGATGGAGCTCAATCGATTGGTCCCATTTTAATGGGAGTTGATAAACCTGCACACATTTTGCAATTAAAGGCTAGTGTGGAAGAAATTGTCAATATGTCTGCGATAGCAGTTGTTGATGCACAGAATAGAAAATTGTAAATTGTAAATATGATTACTCAAATTAAAGGAAGGTTGATTGAAAAATCTCCTACAGAACTTGTTATTGATTGTAATGGAATTGGATATAGTGTAAATATTTCTCTTCACACATATTCAAAATTATCTAATGAAGAGAATATAAAACTATTTACTTATTTAATAATAAAAGAAGACTCTCACTCTTTATTTGGCTTCATCACAAAAGCAGAAAGAGAACTTTTTCAATTATTAATTTCTGTTTCTGGTGTTGGTGCAAGTACAGCCAGAGTCATGCTCTCATCATTGAGCCCTTCAGAAATTGTTTCAGCAATAGCTAATGAAAAAGTCTCAATTGTTCAATCAATTAAAGGGATTGGATCAAAAACTGCGCAAAGAATTATTTTGGAATTAAAAGATAAAATTCTTGGAATCGAAAATAATGAAAATGATTTTGAACTCATTCCTCAAGAAATTGAAGAAGCAATCTCTGCATTAGAAGTGCTAGGATATTCAAGGAAGTATACAACTAAATTAGTTTCAAAAATTAAATCTGATGAGCCAGAGATATCCACTGAAGCTCTAATCAAAAGATCATTAAATAACTTATAGCTTGATTTAAATCTATGCGAGGCTTTAAATTTCAATTAACCATAGTATTTATTTTTGTATTATTTATTTTTTCAAGTGCAAATGCTCAGAATAGAATAAGTCTTGATACAATAAACAATACAGTGTATGTTGGAAAATTCAAGCTTCAAACACCAAAAAATTTAATTTCTAATTATAAATATGATTCTGAATTAGACTTGTATTTTTTAGAAACACAATTAGAAAATTTAGATTTACCATTAAAACTTACACCTGAAGAATACAGAGATTTTTTTAGAAAAAATTTGATTGATAGTTACTTTAACGAACAACTTTCCTTAATTCAAGACGAGGATAATGAAGAAAGTAAACGTAATTTACTTCCAGACCTTTACGTTAATTCAAGTTTTTTTGAAAGTGTTTTTGGAAGTAATGAAATTGATTTAGAAATTCAAGGATCAATAGGATTAGATATTGGAGCCAGATACAGCAAACGCAAAAACCCAACTATTCCTGTTCGCAATCAAAGTAATACTGCTTTAGACTTTAATCAAGCTATTTCTTTAAGCCTTAACGGAAAAATTGGAGAAAAATTAAACATTAAATCTAACTATGATTCTCAATCTACTTTCGATTTTCAAAACTTGATTAAGCTTGATTACACACCAAACGAAGACGATATAATTCAAAAAATAGAAATTGGAAACGTAAGTATGCCGATAAGTAGTTCACTAATCAGTGGTGCACAAAATCTCTTTGGATTAAAAACTCAATTAAAATTTGGAAATACAACTATTGACGCAGTATTTTCAGAGCAAAGATCTCAGTCAAAAACTATAAGTTCACAATCTGGGGGTGGTCAATCAGAATTTAATTTAAGTCCCTTAGATTATGAAAGTAATAAACATTATTTCTTAGCTCATTATTTTAGAAAAAACTTTGATAAATCATTAAAATCCTACCCTTATGTAGACTCAAAAGTAAGGATAACTAGAATAGAGGTTTGGATTACTAATCGATCTAATGACACTCAAAATGTTAGAAATGTAGTCGCTTTTCAAGATCTCGCTGAAATTGATCCAAGATTTACAGTAGCAGATAAATTGGTTAGCAATTTTTTTCTAGACAGTAATGTAGAATTAAATCCATCAAACGATCTTAACAATTTTGATCCAGACAAAATAGGACAAAATTTTTTAAATGAAAATATTAGAGATGTTTCTAATGTAAGTAATGGTTTTTCTGTTGGATCCAATTTTTTTAAAGAAGGTTCAGATTACTCGATTTTAGAAAACGCAAGGTTATTGAACGAAAATGAATATACTTTTGATGAACAGCTTGGTTATATATCTTTAAACCAATCTCTAAATAATGATGAAGTTTTAGCTGTTTCATTTCAATACACCTACAATGGTGAAATCTTCCAAGTTGGTGAATTTACAGATGATGGCATTGTATCAGTTGATCAATCACAAAACATTGTTTCACGAAAAAGCCTGATTGTTAAGTTGTTAAAAAGTAATATTAATAACGTAAAAATACCAGTTTGGAAGTTAATGATGAAAAATATTTATAATCTCGGGGCTTACCAATTGTCAATAGAAGATTTTAGGTTAAACATATACTATAATGATCCTTCACCATTAAATTATATTAAACCTGTTGATAATAAGACCTGGCCAAACGAATTATATAAGAAAAGATTATTAAATCTTTTTGAATTAGATAGATTAAATTCAAATGGTAATTTACAAGAAAATGGAGACGGATTTTTTGATGCTATTGAAGGAATAACAATTATTAAAAATCAAGGTTTATTAATTTTTCCTGTTATTGAGCCATTCGGAGAATTTTTATTTGAAAAACTTAGATCAAATTCAGATGAAGATTACGAAGAAGAGTCAACTTTTAATAAAAATCAGAATGAATATGTTTTTCAGGAACTTTATAATTACGGAAAGACGAGTGCGGAAAAATATTTTCAAAAAAATAAGTTTAAAATAGTTGGGAAATATAAATCTACATCCTCGGGTGATGGTATAAATACAGGTGAATTTAATATTCCAAAGGGATCTGTGACTGTAAACGCTGGTGGAAGATTATTACAGGAAGGTGTCGATTATGTTGTGAATTACCAGACCGGTAATGTAGATATTATTAATCAAGCTTTAAAAAACTCAAATATTCCAATCGAAATTTTTACGGAAAGTAATTCTTTTTATAATCAACAAAAGAGAAGATTTTCTGGTTTTAATTTACAACAAATAATAAATGATAAATTTAAATTTGGAGCAACTCTTCTAAACCTAAGTGAAAGATCTGTCACAAGAAAATCCAGTTATGGATTTGAGCCAGTTAATAACACAGCATTTGGATTAAATGCAACTTATTACAGCAAGGTTCCATTCTTAACTAGAATAGCTAATAAACTTCCGAATATAGATACAGATGTTGAATCTAATTTGTCAATCAAAACTGAATTTGCATTTTTAAATTCAAGAAGTCCTAGAAAATCAGGCTATGATGATATTGCTAGTGTTTATATAGATGATTTTGAAGGAAGTCAAAATAGAATTGATCTTAGAGATATTCAATCTTGGAAATTATCGAGTATTCCTGTCAATTCAAGAGGTTATAATTTTGTTAATAATGATTTAAGATCAGGATATTACAGGGCAAAATTATCTTGGTATACAATTGATCCAATATTTTACTCCTCAAGGCGTCCACAGAATATTAATCTAGATGAAATTTCACTGAATTCAGTTCGAAGAATTTTTGTTGATGAAATTTTTCCTGAAATCGACCTATATCAAGGTGAATCCCGAACTCAAAATACATTTGATATGACTTTTTATCCAAGTGAGAAGGGGCCTTATAATAATAATTTAAGTTCAGAATTTTTATCTAGCGTTAAAAATAATTGGGCTGGTATTACAAGGAGAATGAATACCACTAATTTAAAAAAAACTAATGTAGAATATATACAGTTTTGGATTTTAGATAATTTTTCTAATGATAATAATCAGCCAACACAAATTGGAGATTTAGTATTTCATCTTGGAAATATTTCAGAGGATATTTTACCTGATGGAAAAAAACAATTTGAAAATGGTTTACCTACAGAGTCAAATAATAATTCTCAAGTCTCAAATTGGGGAATAACACCATCAAGTCAATCGCTTACTTATGCTTTTAGCTCTATATTAAGTGAAAGAAAAATGCAAGATGTTGGATATGACGGGCTTTCAGATATTGAGGAAATCAATTATTATACTAATGGTAATAGCTCTGATCCTGCAAACGATAACTATATTAATTATTTAGATGCAGATGGTGGAATTTTAGATCGTTATAAAAATTATAACGGTAGTGATGGGAATTCTCCATTAGAAAGTGGTTCCAATAATAGAGGCTCAACAAATTTTCCTGACAATGAAGATGTTAATAATGATAATACAATGAATCGTATTAACAGTTACTTTGAATACAGAATACCTTTGACAAAAAATATGAGTTCGGAAAATAATCCATTTATTATCGACTCTAGAATTTCAGATATAAAACTACCAAATGGAAATTCATCAAAATCAAAATGGTTATTATTCAAGATACCAATATTTAAGGAGTATTATGAAGCAAGAAATTTGAGTCAATATTTTAAAGCTATTAATGGGATTAACGACTTAAAATCTATAAGTTTTATGAGAATGGTGCTTGAAAATTTTGAGAAAAGCACAACATTAAGGTTTGCAACATTAGATTTAGTAAAAACAGATTGGAAAAGATATAATTTACCCTTGAATGAATCGAGCTCTATAAATTCAGATACAAGTTTTGAAATAGGAGCAGTTAACATTTTTGAAAATGAAACAAGGCAGCCAGTAAATTATATTTTACCGCCTAACGTTGAAAGAGAAGAGATGTATAATAACAATTCAATAATTAGGCAAAACGAACAATCTTTGAGTTTAAAAGTTAAGGATTTAAAGTCTGAAGATTCACGTGCTGTATACAAAAACACAAACTTAGATCTTAGGCATTATAAAAAAATTAAAATGTTTATGCATGCTGAATCTTTACCAAATAAGCCCAGTTTACCAAGTGGAAATACTAATCAAAATCTTGATGAAAGTGTAGTCGCATTTTTAAGATTAGGCAGTGATGTTAATGAGAATTATTATCAAATTGAAATACCCTTAAAGGCAACTGAACTAAGCTTAAGCAGTTCATTATTAACATCTGAGGATATTTGGATTCCCGAATTTAATTCTATCGATCTTGATTTACAAAAATTAATTGATATGAAATTAAAATTGATTTTAAATAAAACTCTTAATAATGAAGCTGTTTATTTTGATTTTGATTTAAATGAAATTGAAGAATTTTTACCTTACAGTCAACTTCCCGGAGAAAAAAAATATAAATTTTCAATTAAAGGTAATCCCTCTTTAGGTAGAGTTAGTACAATTGTTCTTGGATTAAAAAATCCATCAACACAGATTGGTAGAGATATATCAGCTGAAGTATGGTTTAATGAATTGCGCTTATCAAATATAAAATCATCCGGGGGATGGTCCTCTGTTGCTAGTATTGATGCAAATATTGCTGATTTTGCAAATATCTCTTTTAATAATAAGTTTTCATCTGATGGCTATGGATCAATTGATAGATCTCCAAACGATAGATCAAATGAAAACTACAGCCAATATAATTTTGTAACTAGTGTAAATGCAGGTCAATTATTGCCTCAAAAATGGGGTATTAACATCCCTTTGAGCTATACATTTTCTGAAGAAGTTTCGAAACCAAAATATGATAGTTTTCATAATGATTTAGATTTAAATAATTTAATTGACATTTCTGACAACAAAGATTCAATTATAAATCAATCATCTTTAATTTCAACATCTAAAAGCTTTAGTTTGATAGGTTTGTCTAAGAATGCACAAAGCGATAAAGAAATTAAATTCTATGATATTGAAAATTTGAATTTTTCTCATTCATACAGTGAAAATAATTATAGAGATTATGAGCTTGAATTTTCTGAAAGAAAATCTTCACAAACCTCAGCAAGCTATTCCTATAATTTCAGAGATGCAACATTTTATCCACTAAAAGGACTGATTAATTCAGATTCTAAAAACTTAGCTTGGTTAAAGGAATTTAATTTTAATTTAATACCATCAAATATCTCTTTCTCTACTAACATCAACCGAAGATTATATACTCAAAAATTTAGAGAAATTAATTATGGTGGGGTCATTTCCGAAAATCAAATACCTCTTCCGGTGCTCAAACAAACTAATTTTTTGTTTGACTGGAGAATGGCTATCTCTCAAAACATAACTAAATCAATTTTATTAAAATACAGTGCAACTAATTCTAATATTATTTCTGAGGATACTGACTTTCAAAATTCAAGTTTGGGCATATTTGATAATTTTTTCAACACAGGTTATCCCAATAATTTTGGTCAAAGTCTGAGTTTAAATTATATTTTGCCATTTGATTATTTTCCGTTAATTAACTTTATAGAGGGTTCGTATACTTACACAGGAAATTTTAATTGGGAAAGAGGATCTGATGTTTTTTCAAGTATTACCTCCGAAAATGGTAAAATTTTAGGACTTGTAAATACTATTCAAAATGCCAATACACAAAATCTACTGTTCAGTCTCAACTTTAATAAAATTTATAGATCAATACCATGGCTTAATTCTAAAGATAATATATTAAAATCTTTAATTAAATCCACTAGAAGATTTAGGTTTAATTATTCGGAAAATGCAGGTAAAGTTCTTCCAGGATTCCTCCCAAGTATTGGTTTCTTAGGAACTTCAAAACCTTCATTAGGGTTTGTTTTTGGAAGCCAATCTGATGTTAGGTATGAGGCTGCAAAAAATGGATGGCTGACAGATTTTCCAAGCTTCAATCAATCATTTAAACAAGTCTATAATTCTAAGTTTGACCTTTTTGGAGAGCTGGAGTTTTTTGAAATAATTAAATTGGATTTGATTGCAAATAGATCATACTCAAATAATTTCTCTGAAAATTTTAGTGTAAATAGTAATATTTACAATTCATTAAACCCAAATTATTACGGAAATTTTTCTATTTCAACTAATATGCTTAAGACAAGCTTCAAGCAAAAGAATAAAAACTATTCGTTTGTTTTTGATACAATGAAAAATAACAGATTAATTATTGCTGAAAGACTAATTTCAACTAAAAACTTAAGTATAATTGATTTTGATGATGAGGGATTTCCTATTGGATACTCTAAAAATAGTCAGCAAGTTTTAATTCCTGCTTTTATGTCGGCTTTCTTAGGATTAGATCCTTACAAAACAGCTCTAAATCCTGTTTCTGATAAACCAAAATTAAATTGGGCATTAAAAGTTGATGTACCAAAAGATTTATTGAATAAAAACATTAAGAGAATATCATTAGGACACTCATACAGATCTAATTTTACAATTAACAATTTCAGATCTAATTTAAATTTTGACCCAAACTTGTTTGATAAATCAGGAAACTATATGAGTGAAATATCTTACTCTAACATAAATTTAGTTGAACAGTTTAATCCTTTAATTATGTTTGATGTAGAGTTCAGTAATTCACTAAGATTTAATTTCGATTACATAAAAGACAGGGCAATATCATTAAGCCTTGCTAATAATTTTATTACTGAATCATGGGGAAATGAATATGTTTTAGGTATAGGATACAGAGCAAGAAATTTAAAGTTTAATTCTAAATTAGCTCCAAATTCAAATTATTTTAATGGTGATTTAAATATAAAATTTGATATGAGTTTGAGAAAAAATATGACAGTAATTAGGAATTTGAATATTGATGACAATAAAGTCTCTGCAGGTCAATCCCTATTTTCTGTAAAACTTTCAGCAGACTATGCTTTATCAAAAAGTTTTTCAACTATTTTCTTTTATGACCATATGTTTTCTAAGTATGAGGTTTCCTCTGCATTTCCGCAAACAAACATTAGATCTGGATTTACATTGAGATATAATTTTGGTAATTAATTATTGTATTTTCATAAAGGATATTATAAATTAGAAAAATGGGAATAAGAGAAAATTTAAAGTATACTAAAGATCATGAGTGGATTAGTTTTGATGGAGATATTGCTACTGTTGGAATTACAGACTTTGCTCAAAGTGAACTGGGGGATATTGTATATGTTGAGGTAGATAAGCTTGATGAAAATTTAAATAAGGATGATATTTTTGGAACTGTAGAAGCTGTAAAAACCGTTTCGGATCTTTTTATTCCTGTTTCTGGCGAAATCTTAGAATTTAATGAATCTCTCAATGATAATCCTGAATTAATAAATGAATCACCTTATGATAAAGGCTGGATTATCAAAATGAAAGTTGAAGACAGTGGTCAACTAAGTGAACTTTTAGACTCCAAATCTTATTCTGAAATTACTGGTTAAGTATATAAGAAAATATATAGCATACATCTATACATTGTTTTTGAAATCTTTTTCATTGATCCCTGTCCAATACAACTTAGATCTCTAAAGCTATTAGAATGGGATAAAGCTATTCATTGTTTGCTTTACTTTTTTTTAATCTTTTGGTGATTAAAACTTGAAAACAAAAAAAATAATTTAAAAGCCCAGTTATTAGTAACCATTATTTTTGGTTAATTGTTAGAAATCTTTCAAGATAAACTTCCATTTGGACGAGTCTTTGAATGGTGTGATTTTATAGCAAATACAGCTGGAGCTTTAATTGGATTTTTTATTTTGCATTTAAATAAAAAAAAATTACATTAGCTGACCAATGAGACAAAAAAAAAATCCAGAGGCTGATTTAAATAACAAGAGTTCATTTTATTTTTCTATTGGGCTATTCTTGGTCTTATTAGTTTCATGGCAAGCGATTGAGTATAAAAACTATGATGATGACGGGTATGGGTATATTGCACTAGATGTTGATGATGACGATGATGAAGAAATCCCAATCACTGAACAAATTAAAACACCACCTCCACCTCCACCTCCACCAGCACCTGAAATAATTGAGGTTGTTGAAGATGAAGAAGAGATTGAAGAAACAATCATTGAATCAACTGAAACTGATCAAGAGGAGATTGTTGAAGAAGTTGAGGTTGTTGAAGAAGAAATTGACATGGATGTTCCTTTTGCAATTATTGAGGATGTTCCATTATTCCCTGGATGCGAAAGAGTTCCAAAGTCTGAAAGAAGAAGTTGCTTTCAAACACAAATTCAGAAGCACATAGCAAAGAATTTTAGATACCCAGAAATTGCTCAAGAGATGGGTATTCAAGGAAGAGTTTTTGTTCAATTTACTATCGGTAAAGATGGTTCTATTTTTGGTATTAGAACTAGAGGACCAGACAAAAATTTGGAAAAAGAAGCTAATAGAATTATAAGTAGACTTCCAAGAATGACACCTGGAAAACAAAGAGGTCGTCCCGTGAGAGTTCCATTTAGTATTCCTATTACTTTCAAGCTTCAATAAAATTTTATTCTAATTTTTTTACTTATTGAATTGTAACTAAGTTTGCACTCCTATTAGTACAAATTGATTAATACTAAGATATTTACTTCTTTAACCAAGGCTAGGTTAGCTCTTAGTGTTGTTTTTTCGTCTGTAGCTGGATATTTTCTAGCCGTTGATGTAGTTGATTTTAGTGATTTAATTTTATTAGTTGTAGGTGGATATTGCATTGTTGGTGCATCAAATTCCTTTAATCAGATAATTGAAAAAGATAAAGATGCATTAATGGACAGAACAAAAAACAGACCTCTACCCGCTAAAGAAATTACGACTCAAAATGCATTTTGGATCTCTGTTTTTTTAACTCTTATTGGTATATTTTGTTTGTACTTCATTAACTACAAAACTGCATTTTTTGCTGCGATTTCAGTTTTTTTATATACATGTGTTTATACTCCTTTAAAACCAATAACTCCTCTTTCAGTTTTTGTTGGTGCCATTCCTGGGGCAATTCCATTTATGCTTGGATGGGTGGCTGCAACTGGAAGTTTTGGTATTGAACCTGGGACTTTATTTATGATTCAATTCTTTTGGCAATTTCCTCATTTTTGGGCCTTAGGCTGGATGTTAGATGATGACTATAAAAAAGCTGGATTTATAATGCTGCCTACTGGAAATAGAGATAAAAGTACTGCACTTCAAATTATTTTATATATAATATGGACGATGATAATATCAGTATTTCCTTATACTGGTCTAACTGGAAATTTGACTTTAAGTTTTGGCTCAACAATTGCAATTCTAATGTTTGGAATCATAATGTTACTTTTGGCCATAAATTTGTATAATAAAATGGATATTTCATCTGCTAGTAAATTATTTTATTCTAGCATTTTATATTTAACCTTAATTCAAATAATATATTTAATTGACAAGTTTTTATGAGTTATAATGATTTAAGACTTAAGAAAGAGAAAGCAAAAAAAATGATGTTATTGTTTGCATTGTTAAGTATCACAATGACTTTCGGCGGATTAACAAGTGCTTACGTTGTGAGTAAGGGTCGTCCAGACTGGTTGGTTGACTTTGTCCTTCCGAAATCATTCGTTTACAGCACCTTTGTTATTGTTCTAAGTAGTATAACAATTCAACTATCAAAATATTTTCTAAACAAAGAAAAGTCAAAAAACAGGTCACTTATTTTTTTATCCACAACTTTTATTTTGGGAATAATATTTCTTGTTCTGCAGTTTAATGGATTTAACAATCTTATTGATTTGGGGTATTATTTTGCAGGAGCACAAAGTAACGTAACTACCTCATTTATATACGTTTTAGCTTTTGTTCATCTTTTACACCTAATAGCTGGATTAGTTGTTGTTTCTGTGTTGTTTTATAAGACATACTTTGATAAGTACTCAGATTCAATATTGGGTTTTTCACTCGGTGTAATATTTTGGCATTTCCTTGATTTACTTTGGGTTTATTTGTTTATTTTTTTGTATTTCATTGGATAAAAATTCATTAACTTTGTTTAAAATTTTTAGATTTAATGAGTTCGACAATTTCCTCTGCTGAAATTCAAAATGACTGGGATGGAGGAGTCAAGCCCCTAAAAGCAAGCTACGGTAAATTGATGATGTGGTTTTTCATCGTTTCAGATGCACTCACATTTTCCGGGTTTCTTGTTGCTTACGGCTTTTCTAGATTTAAGAATATTGATTCATGGCCGATAGCTGACGAAGTATTTACACACTTCCCATTCCTACATGGTGTTGATGCACCAATGTACTATGTTGCTTTGATGACTTTTATTCTAATTTTTTCATCTGTAACAATGGTATTGGCTGTTGATGCCGGTCACAATAACAACAAAAATAAAGTAGCATTTTATATGTTACTTACTATAGTTGGTGGTGCAGTATTTGTTGGTTCTCAAGCATGGGAATGGGCTAACTTCATTAGAGGTGAATATGGAGCAATCGAAACTAAAGGAGGTCAAATTATTCAATTTGTTGAT
>MDTB01064119.1_pt1 | contig 16020 bp, 17 predicted proteins | sample 811161 | NCBI WGS metagenome assembly MDTB01 (sample SAMN05326650, study PRJNA326480) | marine metagenome | isolation source: seawater | place: Mediterranean Sea | collected 2009 | reverse complement strand
TTTGTCTCGTTTTTTTCTCTTCATATAATGTAATACAAAAACATAAATATTTTTTCAAAAATTTACCTATCATATATATTAACAAAATATAAATTATATTATTTCGGAACATTTGTCAATCATATCGATTTTCAACAAGTTCGTCATCAATAAATAATTCCATTTATTTTTTCGAAACAGTTTTGCCTCTAAATCCCTTCTTCTGGCCACGTGCAGGTATCTGTTGTTGACTCTTCGTTCCAGTGCGTCATGGCTTAATAAATTTCTTCGGTCCAAATTCCTCTTGCATTCTAAAAGACCTCACTTTCAAATCACTATTCTCATAGTGCGTTATTTTACGTTTTTTACAAGGATAATCACGCTCCAAATAACCTTCGTAATATACTGGCTTCGATAAAACATTACCCATTTATACTATAATATCCCCTTTTTTTTAAATTTCTATCTCATATAAAACATCTGTATGAGAAATCTCCGTTTCTAGTGCCTTTTTTTCAGTTTTTTCTACCTTTTTTATCTCCTTCATTTCTTTATACTCCGGTTTATCCTTTTTATCACCCTTTTCTCTTACATGACACCAAAATTTAAAACAATTTACTAACGTACTCATTTACATTATTCTAAGATTTAATTTCACCCATAGCCTCTTTTATCATAACACGCCTTTTTATCGCTTTCACTATCCTATCCTTATCCTTATCCGTTATCTTTTTTGTAAAGGTAGCCACCATATGTTGCCACATAGTATGTTCCTTATGTCCTAAAGTTAAATAATTCGGATGTTCTTTCTCCCAATTTTCTAACATTATAATATGCTTTATCCTAATCTTTTCCGCAGCTTTAATTATTTTTTCCGCATCCTCCTTTTTCCACTCATCATTATCCTTTATATAAAATTTATTTCTCTTTTTATCCACACAATGAATCGGACGCTTATTCGCCGATAAATCCTCCAATTCCTTTATAACAACATTCGATACACCATCCTCCAATCCTAAACTATTCGTCTTTAAAACATCCTCCACACTCAATTGTATCTTTTTCACAAAATCCTCCAAGTTTAACGCGTCCTTACAATGCTCATTCAAATATACATTGATAGATATGTTATTCGTATTATTTGTAGTTCCCGCCAGTTTCATGGCATTTTGCACATCATCAGGCTTCCAACTTATTTCCCTCAATAATTTGATCATATCTTCCTTACTATAATCAACCTTCTTACATTTCTTTTTATGTTTTCTTAAACCTCCTCTCGTTTGATATTCCTTTTCGCAAAATTCACATATATAACTTTTGCAACTTTTTGCAACTTTTTCATCCATTTTGGACCCATTTGGACCCACATTTTCTTTGTGTTTTATGGTCTGTAAATGTTTATCATAACTACTTTTTCTAAACGTAAAATAATCACAATATAGACAAGAATATGATTTTGCAACTTTTTGCAACTTTTTCTCTTTTTTGGACCCCATATATAAATTGTCCAGATTTATTTTTAAGTATTTTATAAATTACTCGATTTAGTTCCTTTTTTTTAGTGCCTTTTTTTAAAATTATGTAGGCAAATTTTTTAGACAAAAAAATATGAATTCCCTCCATCATCTAGACAATCGCTGAAAAAAAGGAACTAAATCCAGCGGTTTTTTGTACTAAAAGTTTCTCATATATCAAAATTGGACAAATTAAATTGTCCAAAATCGAAATTTCAAAAAACTTTATATAAAAAAAGTCCCGGATTTAGTTCCTTTTTTTTAGTGCCTTTTTTTCAGTAGTTCATTTTATTTAAATTGAAAAATTATTTAATAACTTTATATTATTTTATACTATGCAAGATACTGGACTCAATAGAAATACAAAAGACCAATATTTCACCAAAAAGGCAGTTGTAGATACTTGTCTTCAATATTGGTATAAAAAAATTACCCCCAAACAAGACGAACTAATTATTGAACCTAGCGCCGGAAATGGCGCCTTCAGTAATAAAATCATGGATACTCACATCAGCTTTCAAGCTTTTGATATCGATCCAAAATCTAAAGAAATTACAAAAATTGACTTTCTACAACTAGATATCGATATATTTCCACACAAAAAAATTCATTTTATCGGAAATCCTCCATTTGGTAGACAATCTTCGATGGCTAAAAAATTTATTAAACATATTTGTAAATCACCAAAAGCATCATCCATCAGTTTCATTTTACCAAAAAGCTTCAAAAAAGAAAGTATGCAAAAAGCATTCCCTCTAAAATTTCATTTAATATATCAAATAGATATTCCAAATGATTCATTCCTCATAAATGGAGAGAATTATAGCGTTCCTTGTGTTTTCCAAATATGGAAAAGACAAGACATAGATAGGAAAATCTCTCCAATATTAAAACCAAAAGGATATATATTCGTTAAAGATAAAATGCACGCCACATTTGCTCTTAGAAGAGTTGGAGTATATGCTGGAAAAATAATAGATATGCTTCAAGATGGTATCGACTTCCAAAATCTTTCCGACCAAAGTCATTATTATATCCAAATAACAGAAAAAATGTCCTTCAAAGATAGAGATTTATTAAAAGAAAAATATTATGATACAATATCATGGAATCATAATAATACAGTCGGACCAAAATCAATCGGAAAACAAGAATTTATAAAACAACTCAATACACTATTTTAACAAGTCAAATTATCATGTATCCATTTTCTTAATAAAATATTTGTTGGACACAATACATTTTGCATTGCCTCCAAATAACACTGAACATTTTCTTCATTTTTTTCATCTTGTATTAATTTAAACATATTAAATACAGCTCTCAACAGTCGTTCGTCATAAACTTCCGTTATCTTTTCAAATACATTGTCTATATTTACAGAAGTTTCCTCCGCATTTTTAAACAAATCCGGATTCTCTAAACCTAACACATTTTTATACAAATTTAATGTATGAGTAATAGATGTTTTATCCGTTTTACTATACGTTTCAGTTAATTTTGTAATACCTTTTATCGCCAAAGTTAATATATGATTGTAAACTTTGTTGTTTTGGGGTTTATACCATTTATAATATCTTCGAATAGCATGAAATAAATAATATAAATCATCCTTATTGTCTGCTTGCCACCACCTAATAACACCTTGAACCATACTAGGTTGTTGCAAATGCAGCAAATTATCCGATACACTTACTTTTGTCCCCGTTGGACAAAACGATAATAACCCTAATTGAATCATTACCTGTAATGGTTCCAATATCATATCACTTCTCTCTTTCTGGGTTTGTAAACTATTCATTGTTATATATTGTACACTTGTTTTTAAGATAAATTTTTTCATTATTACTTAATGTAAAGAAAATAAAGAAAAAAAATCATTAATAATTATGGATCGTATAGATGTATCTCTACCAAATGATAAAATAGTTATTGATTTTATTCAACAACGAGATGATAACAAAATTAAATGGCTAAAATTAGGAAAAACAATGTATAAACAAGGAATGGAAGAAATTAAATGTTTCAATAACGAAGAATACCAGACAAATTTAATACATATTAAAAAATCATACGAAGACAGAATCCAAAAACTTAACAATAATTTAGATGAAGAAAGAGAAACAAAAAAGGAAATGATGAAATTACATAACTCCAAACTAAATTCTCTCCAAAAACAAATTTCTGAACATACAAAAATCATTTATCTAGAAAAGATACAACAATTAGAAAACAATATTATAGAAAACAATAATATTATAGAAAACAAAAATCAAAAAATCAATGAAATTACATCAAAAATGTATAAAGAACTTCAAAATAAATTAGATGATAAAGAAAGTATATGGCTAAAAAGATATGAACAACTTACAGAAACATACGAATTAAAACTAAATGATGAAAGGAAAAAAACAGAAAAACAACTGTTGCGTGAACAAAATTCTACACTTATTGGTCAGGATGGTGAAGCATTATGCGAACAGCAACTAAATCTGATGTGCCCATCCGCTAGTGTATTGGATACACATTGTCAGGCTGGTAGAGGTGATTTTGTTTTATCCTTAAAAGACATTAACGTTATGATTGAAAATAAAAATTATACCAAAAATGTTCCCAAACCCGAAATTCTAAAATTTTATAGAGATATCAAATCAAATGGTGATATACATTGTGGAATTTTATGTAGTCAAAAATCAGGAATATGTGCTAAAGAAGACTATTCCTTAGAAATCATTGAAGGTAAACCAATTATGATGCTATATCATACTGCCAAAAATCCTAAAAAAATAAAACTAGCTATAGATTTACTATTAGCATATGTAAAAAACGAATCCATTAATTTAGATGATAAAGAAATTTTAGATAAATTGAAAAATTTTTCCCCATCACTGAAAAAAAATTTATCTAAAATGAAAAAACTAATCAAAAAATTCGAAAATGATATGACGACTTGTTTGATAAACGAAGAAGAAATAACAAAACAAATTTTTGCCACATTAAAAATCAAATAATAATATATATGTTATACTTTTGTAAATATAAAGACTTTTTTGGTAAACCCAAGGAAGGAGCTCACAGTTATAGATATATGAACATAGCATTAGTAGATGTAGGTTTTACTATTCTTTTGGCTAAATTTTTTCAATTCTACTTCCTAGATAATTATAACATATTTGTTATATTATTTTTTACCTTCATTTTAGGAATTCTAATGCATAGATTATTTTGTGTAAAAACAACTATAGACAAATTACTTTTTGAATGAACGACGTTTTCCACGTTTTCTTCGTCTACGTCTCCTTGTTTTTCTAGGTTTGTCCTCCTTCAATAAATAAAAATACGTATCTTCAATATTTTTTGCAGACATCCTTTTTATATAATTTATTGGCTTCTTTTTGGTTTTATGCATCTTTTGAAATAATTTTCTAGATTTTTTTGACCTACGTGTTTGTAGGACCAATCTTCTTACATATTCTTCTTTTAATTCATTGTGTATATTTTTATTTTTTTTAAAATCTGATGCTCTATTTAATTGATCTACATTTCGAATAGCATATTTTTTTTTTATCGGCACTAATTCACGTTTCCCTATATTGTCCAATGCATATGGAGTAGAATTCTTTTTTTTATTTCTCTTTCTTTTTTTACTCGTCATATAATATAAAAATATATTTTTATATTATATATATGTCAATATCTATACCATCATATGATTATGTTTTTAAAATCATTATTATTGGAGATTCTGGAGTTGGAAAAACATCCCTATTAAATAGAATATGTAATAACTCAATCATAGAAGAAAATACACCAACAATCGGTGTAGAATTTCAATCAAAAATAGAAATGATAGATAATGGTGAACGAGTTAAATGTCAAATGTGGGATACAGCAGGACAGGAAAATTTTGCACCTATTATAAAAACTTATTATAGAGGTAGTGCTGGTGCAATTATATGTTTTGATACTACAGCAGAAAACCCTATAGAACGTATAAATTATTGGTATGATGAAATTCACAAAAATACATCAACATCACCACAAATTATAGTAGTAGGAACAAAAATTGACGAAGAGCCTAAATGTGATTTGGACGAAATTTCAGAATTCCTAGAATCTAAAAATATACAACTCGTATTAACAAGCGCTAGAATTGGATTAAGACATCAAATTGTATTATTATCACTATGTAATAAAATATTTGATAATGTAATAGACAATAAACAATACAATCCTAATGATAAAATGTCATATACAGGGATTAAATTTATGGACGACAACAAAATTAAAAGAAAATATTGCGAGATTAATCGTAATAATACCGAAATGGTAAAATTAACATGCAACGATAAATGCACCATTTCTTAAGTATGTTGATATCTTTGCTTTACTAATATAGAGAAGGACCAGTCCATATTATTTAAATTTACTATATAACCCTTATCATTCAATAATTTAATTCTAAATTTTGATAAGGAAACAGGTCCAAAATACATTCTTTTGGTATAATCATAATTACTATTTAAATATGTTTGTGAACCATACCTGTTCATTCTATCTTTTGTTATTGAAATACGAGCTAAAACATCAGAAGAAGCAGGTGCCTTGTATGTATTTATTTCTTCGGATTGCATCTTTAGTTTTATTTGCTCCACAGTATACTTTTGATTTTTTGTTAAATTACTACTCAAATCCCTATTTACAGGCGTATTTCCACAACTAGATAAAGGATCTGGAAAAGTTATTACATTACAATTATCTTCCATAGTTTGTTTATTCCAATATTTTGGTAAACGAAAAGACGTGTCTTTTTCCGCACCTATCATTGTTATCAAATCCTGATTCGGCTTACTATTCACAAAATCATCCAATACCAATAAAAAGTATTTTGTTCCTTCTAAGTCTAATAAAGCCGTGCCATGTTTCTTGTCTCCTGCTTTTATTTCTATTATTCTACTTCTAAATCCAAATATCCAACCCATACTACTATCTATTTTTTGCCCTTTTGCACCACCAAAACAAGCGGCGGGTGTATGCATCCCACTAGCCCAATCAATTATTATACTCTGTGTACCTGTATTTTCTACGGATATTTTATGCATAGTAGAGGTATAAAGAAAATTTAAAGAAGAATCCAATTCTACAGACCTAGTATTTAATATATCAACAAGTTCTTGTTCATTATAACTACCCGGTGGAATATCAAATTTTTCCCATCGTCTACCATCAGGGTTAATTGGGTCTATTTTCGAATATACAAAATAATCCGTTCCATAATCATCATCAAATACATACCACGATACTGGAATTTCCAAATTTTGTAATGTCATTTCTACTACATTTGATATAGGTATAGCTAACTGAATTGTATAATCTGTAGACGGTTCTCTTATTTTAGCTATATTCGTCTTTAATTCATTTTCTAATTCTGATTTTGTTTGAGTATTTATATTTTGTGCACATACAATAGAATTAATATCTGGAATTTTCCTGTATTTACTATCAAAATTAATAGTTCTTATAAAAAATTCCCTTCTCGTTTGATTCAAATCACCCTGAGGAATACCCGGAATATAGTTCTTTATGTATTTCGAACGCTTTTGTGCAATAGCAAATTGTTTTTTATCTAATAAAGCATTGGGTTCAGCATTTGATAATTTTTCCATCAATTCATCCTCATCCATTGTTTCCAACGCTTCTTCTAATTTTTCCTCTGATAAATCTGTTAATTCTTTTATTGAACGGTCTGGTCTTATTCGGTTCTTTTTAGTTTTTAATTCTTCACTTAATTGGTTTTTAGATTCAATTATACTTAAAAGTTTCTTTTTAAGATTATAAAAAAACATTTGAGTATTTGGATATTGTTCAACATATTCCTTTACTTTTTCTTCCAGTGTATCCTTGTTTAATTCATTTTCCTGCAAATCTAATATTTGTAAATATTCTTCTAATGAAAAATTATCTGGATTATCCATTATATACTATATATCTTTATAATTTAAATTATTATTAAATTATAAACTATTAATTAATATTTTCTTCGTCTTTTTGTGGTTTTACGCTTCTTTCGCTTTCGTCGTGTCTTTTTTTTAGTTCTTTTTTTACGGTGCTTTTTTTTCCTTCGTGTTTTACGGCGTTTCCCCCCTTTTAATCTTTTCGTATATTTTTCACCTTTTCTTTTAAACCCTGTTAATTTTTTTTTCATTTTTTTATTTAATGCTCCAGTTATTTCCAATCCTTTATTCTGTTTTAACCATTTCTTAATATTATCCCACGTAGTATCTTCTCCTAGTGCTTCAATAGCCATTCCTATGTATTCTCTATAACGAATTTGTTTATTGGGCAATGCCATCCTTAGATAGTTATATAATTCCAAGTATTTTTTACGCAAGTTAGGATCTATTCCTTCGCCTCTATTCGATAATGATACTAATTTATCAAGAAATACTTCACCAACATCTGTTTTTTTTATTTGAACTTTATACTGCCCGGGCGCAAAGAAAATTTCATCTTGGTATTTTTTCCCTACAGCATCACTGTTTACATTGGTAAATTGATAAGTTAAATAATACATTATTCTAGCTATTTTTGAATAATTCGCTAATTGTGAACCCATACCCGGAATACCTAGGTTTTTATCTATTAATATTTCTTCAACCAAACCATCACTAGGACCATTGTCATGTACTAATTCTCTTAACTTTGTATCAAAATTATCGTCTGTCATATAGGTTAACCATTCATTGCCATTTACTTCAGCTGCCAATGGGGCAAATTTTTTCAATAGAATATCATAATCGCTATATAATTGTTTTCTATCTTCTGAGTCCATGCAGTTAAATACTGAATCCCAACGCGGGTCTGATGGACGTTCACCCACTCCTATATTACCATCACTAACAGGTTTTGCTCTTTCTGATTCATTTTCCATATTTTGTTTACCTTTATGAAACACCCTAAGACGTTTCACGACATTAATTAGAAATTTAAACCATTCATCTATATTTGCCCTACTTTTATAAACAGTTTGTCCATCCTGTGTCATCTTTTTTAATCGATTAGAATCCATATCATCAAATATAGGAGAACAACTAATAAAATAAAATTCGAAATGAGTTTTTTTGTTTTTTTTAGTTTGTATCTCATATTTTATACTTTCTCTTATGAATTGTGATATAGGCATATATTTATGACTTGCTCCTTCATCACGACTTTTTCTAAATATTTTTTCAGTTAATTTTTCATCTTTTACTATATCAAATCCTAGTTCACTATCACTATCACTACTACTTTCACTATCGCTACTTTCCTCCTCACTACCACTCTCACTTTCACTCTCACTTTCACTCTCACTTTCACTACTACTTTCCTCCTCACTACTACTTTCACCTATATTATCGGATGGTATTTTTCCTTCTGCTTCTAATTTTTGATATAAAGGATGATCACTATTATCAGGTAGGGGTTTATTCACCACTTTAAATGAACCAAAATCTTCGGCGGTTAATGCCCTATATTTATTCACTTCTTCTGAAGTTAATATTTCATTAAAATAAATATCATTTAATCCTCTTGTTTTGTTGGCACGAAAAATTTGTAAATTTTCAAATATTTCTCCTGAACCAACAAGAGGTCTATCCTGATTTTTTCCAGCGGCAGTTCTAATGTGTATAGCATCTCCTCCTTTACCGCGTAAATTTCTCTTGTATTTTAAATGATAATTATAAAGAATTTGCCAATAATTTTGAAAAAATAAATCTCTCATTTTTTCATCCATTGTAGGCTCCGTAACCAAGGAACAACCCGGTGTTGTCCATCGATATATACTACAAGTTAATGTTCCAGAAGCTAGATTTAATTCCTGTTCAATATCATCTAAAACATCTTGTAATTGAACAAAATCAAATTTTTCATAAGATCTTATACCTATTTTTCTATTTAAATTATGATTTCCACCACAACCGTGTGCTGTAACAACTGTTTTCTCTGTATGTTTAATTTCATATGGTGTTAATAATATTTCTGTATCAGGATATTGTGCTATCACGTTTATCAATGATGCCATTACTAATATATATTGAGATATTAAAACATCTATTTTTAAATTGAATTAGGATTATCGAAATTAAAATAGTATTATCTATTATAATGGCTACTTGTTCTATTTGTTGCGAAAAATTAAATAAAAGCACTAGAGCTCCGGTTCTATGCCCCAATAGCGAGTGTAATTTACTAGCTTGTCGGACCTGTGTTAGATATTACCTGTTAAATTCTGCTGAAAAAAGACATTGTATGGGTTGTAAAAGAGCGTGGGACAGAGAATTTTGCATCAAAACATTAACTGAAAGTTTTATAACAAAAACGTATAATGAACACCGAAAAAAATTACTGTTTGATATTGAAACTGCTAAACTACCAGCTACCATGCCTTATGTAGAAGCGACACTTTCTCTATGCAAAAAAGAGATTGAATTAAGAAATCAACGTTTGTTAATTTCAAATTTGCAAACACAACTAAATCAAGCAAAACAGATGGAGTGGGAAATTAAAAATCAAATAACAGACATCAAAAGAGGGGGTTTGGGACAAGAAAAAGCAAAAGAAAAAAAGGTATTTATGAGGGCTTGTCCGTGTAATGATTGTAATGGTTTCTTATCGAGTCAGTGGAAATGTGGCATTTGTGATACATATGTTTGCAAGGATTGTTTAGAAATTAAAGGAAAAGATAAGAATGCGCCGCATACTTGTGATCCAGAAACCTTAAAAACTGCTGAAATGATTAAAAAAGAAACTAAGAATTGTCCTTCTTGTGCAGCTGCTATTTACAAAATATCCGGTTGCGACCAAATGTGGTGCACGCAATGTAATATCGCATTTTCATGGAAAACAGGGATGAAAGTGACAGGAACCATTCATAATCCACATTACTACGAATTTATGCGAAATGGTGGTGGAAATCAAATAGCCAATCCCGGTGCTGTGCAATGTGGTGGTATACCGGTGTGGTATCAATTTAAAAACAGATTTGCCGAAGCTATTAAAGAAGATTTAAAATCAAAAAGAGTAAGTCGAACAAACTATCGTGGTCAAGTTGTATATCAAGATAGAATTTCAGTTAGAAAAGATAGCCTCGAAGTTAAGCGTGTGTTTGAAAGCATGCATAGAGGATTAAATCATTTACAGGAAGTTATTATTAACCCAATGAGACAGAAATGTCAACAACTAACCGATAACAAGGATTTGCGTATTAAATATTTAATGAAGGAAATAGATAAAAAGAATATGTTAAAGATGATAGGTAAACGTGATAAACAACACGAAAAACAATTAGAACAATTACAAGTGTATGAATTGTTAAATACCATTGGAACAGAACGAATGGTTCATTGTTTTAATAATTGTAATAAAAAAACGATATTGGAATGCGTGAATGAAATAGAGAGAGCAAGAAACTATTGTAATACACAATTGTGTAGAATAAGCTGTGTTTATAAAAATAAAGTAAAGATTATAAAAGATAATTTTTGGGAAGAAAATGTTTATGGGATGAGTTTAAAAAAATCAGCGGATAGAACTTTTAAATTTTCAAATGGAGAAGATGAATGGATTGATATAGGTTATGGACACCATCAATATCGTGGTCATTAATCAAATAAACTCTTAAAAAACTCAATTACATCCGACAAAATTTTTTTATTTTTGTTTAGTGCTGGACAATGAATTGAATGCCCTCGGTGATACATAAGCTTATTGCAATTGGGACATAATCTTTGAGATTTTTCTAATATTACAGGTTCTTTTCTTGTTTCAAAAGGACATCCTCTTTTATTATGACCCGATCTACCACAATTAGAACATTTTCTTGTTTTTGTTTTACCATCGCCTAATATTATTTTATTATAAGGCAATAATGTTATACCTATACCTCTTTTCATGTGTGTATAACCAGTAAACAATATAGTTTCCAAATATTCGACCATTGCGCTGTTTCGTTTTATTAAATCCTCTCTTGATATATATTTTGTTCCTTTATAAACATACATATTAAAATGTTCTTCATCATATATTCTACTTCTGTTTTCAGGACAATATTCATTTTTTATATAGCCTATACCACCTATTTCATTTTTATCATTTATCATCTCAATGACATAACACCATTCATAATCAGGCAATGATTTAGGTAATTTTTTATTAAGACCATATACGCAACCTTTCCATTCTTTTCTCTCCAACCATTTTGTTTTTTGGTCAAAAGTTTCTGTATTATATCTTGTAGTTCCAATATAAATCATTATTGATATTATTAATGTGAATCAATAATAAAATCAATTTATATTTAATTTCTTTGCCTTTTTCGTTCTTTTTAATCCACCCGCTTTTTTATTTATTTCATGGGATATTTCATGTAATACAGTAGTTATTTTATTGTCTGAATTACATCCGCGTGATATCATAATAGGATGGTCTAAGGGATCTGTATTATATAATTCTAATAATAATTCATCTGTATTTTTATATTTATTGTAGTATACTTCTGCTATATTTTCTAATTGTTTTTGTTTATTTCTTAATTCTTTCGGAAATTTACCAATACTCTCATAACTTTTTGCATATTCTCTTGTTTTATTAAGATGCATCATCAATACCATTAATGAAGGATAAAATGTTTCATAATCATTATTTACTAATATTTTTTTTAAATGACAAGAATGCATATTTAAAAACGTTCCATATTCTTTTTCAAATTTTTTATATATATTTTTTTGTCTTTCGGTTAGTTTAATACCTAATCGTTCGATATGTATGGAGCTTAAAGCGCATCTTATAATTATTGCTGAATGGTGATCTCCAGCATCATATAGTTTATTAGCCAAACTAATATAAAAACTCATATTCATTTTTACTTTTTGTAATGGACACGGTTTTATACCATCAGTTAAAGTAAATATTATTAGATTGGTGGTAGCATTATTTATTAATTTCCCAATATGTTTTCTTTTTTTATTTTCAAGAAAACAAAACATTTTTTCTGTAGCTTTTTTCATTTTATGTTGGTGTTTATCCAATTGTATATCAAAATCAGATGTCATTAATTTGTGATAGATGGTTTTAAGATTAATTTTTGGAAAACAACTTGCTCTACGCATTTTTTTTATTGGTGTGCAATTTCCATAACATATATTAAATAATTCACACCCCCTTTCTGAAAGCGCCCTTTCACGTTTCAACATTACATATTAGGGTAGTTTACTTTTTAAATAATGTTTTTGATGAAAAGTATTTATATAATTTCTCTCCACTTTATCCAAATTAAACTCATCAAAAATAGTTTCATTATTTATATCATTAAAATAAATAATAGTTTCTGGGATTATTTCAAAAATATACTTTTCTAAGTATCTCATTCGATATCGTGTCGATTCTAATATATATAAACCCAATTTTGTGTAAAAAAAATCACGTATTTTTATTAATTCATTTAATGAATAATCTACTATAACATAGTTATCCCGATTGGATATACCGAATCTTCCTGTATCATCCAAATAAGGAAATCCATACATTTTATGTGCAAAAACGAGTTTTGGAACACCATTCCAATCACATTTAATATTTGAGTAATTAATCTTAAGTATGGGTTGATTCTTTTTTAATAAACATGTTGTTATATTTTCATGTGGATATTCATTGGTTTGAATATCAGAAATGGAGAGATTTTTATATCCGGGTCGCATACTTGTTTTATATACTTTTAATGGTTGTATACAATTGTATTTTTTTATTATTTTATTTATTATTGAAACACCGCATAATGGTAAAGATAAATTACAATTTTGATGATTAAAATAAACATATTTTTTCACCGCCTTATCATAAATTTGAACAGGTCTCCATAATGGAAATTTATGTCTTTTTTTCTTTGACATAAAAAAATAACAAGTTGGTGTTTGAGCGTATCCATGAAAAGATTTATATGTTTCATCACTATTCATAGTGTGAATTTTTTTTATGGTATGCGATAACATTATTTTATACATTTTATGGTCTCTTTTCATCCATATACTAGGTGTAATAAACAACAAATATCCATATCTCGATTTTTTTAACGATGATATTAATGAATGTATTATAAATTGAGACCATATAGAAATGCCATCGCTTTTTTTAGAAACCTTATTTGTAGGAACCTTTATAGACCCATTAATATTAAATGGAGGATTTCCTATAATGATGTCTACATTCAGAGTATTTATATCTAAAAAATTCCCATGAATTATATTAGCATCCTGTCCAAATATATCAACAAGTTTTGGAATATGAAACTCGTTTATTTCTACCATCCATAACATGTTGTGTATAATATGATCTCTTCTCTCATTGGGTTCAGGAAATATTTTTTGGAGAGAAATATAAAGTATTTTAAATAAATATATCATGAATTCTCCACTTCCACAGCAAGGATCACACCATTTTATATTGGGATTTTCAAACATTTTTTTTGGTATTAATTTAAACATTTTCTCTATCAATTCGTAGTCTGTTTTAACTTCACCATATATTGATTTTCTCTCCAATGGAACATTAAAAGACTGGTCAAAAGTAATATTTAAAATACTTGACATTATTATATTTCTAAAATAATAAAAATATAATAATTATACATATATGTTTGATGATGCATTTATTAAAGAAGTCGTTTTTTTAGGGATTGGAAAGATAGATGATTATTATGAAATGTATGCTGCTTTTATGCCCTTCATTAATGAATTAGCTAACCTTTTTACTATAACTTTATTCAAACCATATTTAGGATTAAATATATACCCACATTCTGTTCACAATGTTTATGAAAATTTTATGAAATCATTTATAGATATGTTGGCTATTACAGGTATAGCAGCAAATGCTGCTGAATACGGAACATCATATGACAGAGAAATAGGTCTTGTAAAAGGTATTTTATATGCAATATTTACCTTTTTCATTCCAAATGTTTATATGGATGGATTGTTAAAATCATTTAAATATCGATGGTCAAAATTATTAATAGGATTAGTATTTATTTATTTATTAGATGTTTGTGTTCATGCTTTTTCATATTTTTATATCCAATCAAAAGAACAAGAAATAGAACAAGCACAACAGGAAGAAAAAAGAAAATTGATTTAACTTTTATATTTTGGAATTGTTTTTAAAATATGAAACTATTTTGGTCATAATTGGATGATACCATCGTCTTAAATTGGGTCTAAATTCATCAACATCTTCCAGTTTTAACCATATTCCTCTATCTTTTTCATATAGTCCATTATGAGCGAATACAAGTTCGGGTGTATGTTGCAATGCATATTCATATTTGATTTTTAATTCATCCACTTTAAGTTTATCATACTTTACTTCCATTAAATAAGTGTAAAATGTTTTGGTTTTAATAATAATATTGGTTTGTTCGACTAATTTGGAGAGAATTTCACGATTACCAAACAATCCATTTAATTCTTCTTCACCTTCTCGTAAAGCAGTTTCTAATTCTGTTTCATCGTTTTCTTTGCTTCCACCAAAATCACTCCATTGTCCAGAAGCACTATGTCCACCTTCCATGTTTTCTCTTCCTAAAAATAAATAAATAGAACCATCGTATCGAGCGAAAGGCAATAAACCAGCACCTCTTTTTACAGTCATTTAATGTATATATAGAAATCATTTTCTAATCAATTTATTTAAAGTTTCTAATATATAAAAATGAATACTCCATTGGACGAAACTTTTAACCAAATTGGCGTGTATTCCTTGATAAAATCCACGTATTCCTTCATTTTGTTTAATTTTTTTTATTACATCTCTGTTGTTTTTATATATTGGAACCGATTTATCGAATTGTTGCAATTGTAATCTACGTCTCATTAAATCAGTAGGATATGAAAAGGACAAGGCACCCATACTAGCCAGACCACCATTGATTGGAGCCAAATCTGGATACTTTTCATTTAAAATGGATTGAAAATAAAATAACCATCCCGAAAAACTACCAAAGCCAATTAAACTCATAGAAAATCCCTGATATAAATTTCGAATTGGTGTGCGTTTTAAACAATCATATATACCACGGTATTTATTTTTATTTGTTTGGAGAGATAAATAAGTTCTTGTCGTTTCTAAAGGATAAATGGAACCTATAGATAAAGCACCAGAACAAATTCCGGATACGAATTTATTTTCTATTTTATCATCTATAATCTTAAATAAAGCATAATTTATAGAATATTGTGGAACTCCCTTTACGACATTTGTAATATTTCCTTTCCATAAATATCTTAACCCTTCCTTTTTAACAACATCTCTAATGGTAGAGTTGGGTATAAAATGATTTTGTCTTTGTATTCTCCATAGTTCAAAAGGAGCACTCAATGTTTTAGCACTGGCGGTTGATATTGCTGCTATACTAAAATTATTGAAAAAATCGTTCATATATAAATTTATATATTACTTTTATTTAGCTTAAATATATTATTTCTTTTATGTA
>MDTB01006465.1_pt1 | contig 16021 bp, 13 predicted proteins | sample 811161 | NCBI WGS metagenome assembly MDTB01 (sample SAMN05326650, study PRJNA326480) | marine metagenome | isolation source: seawater | place: Mediterranean Sea | collected 2009 | reverse complement strand
TCAATTTGACTATAGGTTTTTTTGGACAATTTCTTTTTAATTATGTTTAAGTTTTTTTTAAGGTGTGCGAAAGAGTCAACACCTAAAACAATGTAATCAATTCCTTTCAAATTAAAGGCCCAATTTAAAGATAAATAGCCAAGATGCATTTTCTCAGAATTTGCAATCTGTAGCAATCTTTCATATTTTTTTTTAATATTCTTAAAATTTTTAAAAATAAAATTTTTCTTTTTGAAAAAAAGTCCTTGCAGAAATACTGATCTTACTTGAACCTTAATATTTTTTCTTTTTAAAGTTTTAATAATATTTTTTTTTAAAAAACGCTTATCTAAAATATTAAGCGGAATTTGTATTAAATCTGGTTTTTTGTAATTTAAAATTTTATTAAGTTCTGTAACGTTATATAAAGATACTCCGATATTTTTGATAAGGTATTTTTTTTTAATAAAATTAATTTCTTTATGGAAATTGGGATTCAAATAATCTTTGTAACTATGAGCTAATATTGTATTTGGCACATATCCCAAGGCATTTAATGATTTTCTGAATTGTGATCGGATTTTCTCTTTATTCTTAAATGTAAATTTTGTAATGATGTTGAATTTTTTTTTAGTTTTTTTATAATATTTTCCAATTTCTTTCTCACTTTCTACATACGAGCTCGCAGTATCTAATGAATTAATTTTATTTTTCTTTAAGTGATTAAGTATTTTAAAAATTTCATTAAATTTTATTTTTCCAGATTTATTTGCAATACCATAATTCGTTCCGAATTGAGCCGTACCTAAAATGATTTTTTTAGACATATTTCAAATAAGCTTTTTTAAAATTAAATTGCAAACTTATAATCATATAAACAGTAGTTATAAATTTTATTTTTTAATAGTATTTACAATAACTTTTCTGAGTTGGTTAATGCTCAAAAAGTTTTTGTTATCTTTGCTATTGTAAGAAAATCTTTTTTTTAATTTTTTGTATTTCGCTTTATTTTTTTTTTTTCTATAGGAGCTTAAATTGTAGTCAAAAAAATCTACATTAGGCAAAATGATAAAATGATCTTTTGCTTCCAGGGTATACATAGAATCATGAATGGAAAACATTTCTTCATGTAATTTTTCTCCCGGTCTTAATCCAATTGTCTTAATACTTGAGTTTTTTTTGAACGCTCTGACAAGATCAATAATATTATATGAAGGAATTTTTGGAACAAATATTTCACCACCAATCATTTCTTTAATTGAGTTTGCTGTAAAGTTCGCCGCTTCTTCCAAAGAAATATTAAATCTCGTCATTTCTTTGTGAGTAACAGGAAATTTTTCATTTTTTTTGTAAATCTTATCAAATATAGGTATTACAGAACCTCTGCTGTTGGATACATTTCCGTATCTTACCACTGAGAAGATTGATTTTTTTTTTGAGTATGCGTTCGCGTTTATAAAAATTTTATCTGAAACAAGTTTTGTTGCTCCATAAAAGTTAAGAGGCGAAGATGCTTTGTCTGTACTTAGTGCCACAATTTTTTTAACATTATTTTTAATTGCAACTTCAATAATATTCTGAGCACCTAAAATATTAGTTTTTACAGCTTCAAACGGATTGTACTCAGCTGCTGGAACTTGCTTTAAAGCTGCTGCATGAATTAAAAAATCTATTTTGTTATTAGTAAGCGCTAAATCAAGTCGATCTTTATCCCGAACATCACCAATAAAAAATCTTACAGATTTTTTTTTATTAAATTTTTTTAAATCATTTTGAAGATTGAATTGTTTTAATTCATCCCTGCTGAAACAGATAACTCTTTTAGGGTTACTTTTTTTTAATAAATTTTTAATAAAAAAGGATCCGAAAGAACCTGTCCCCCCCGTAACAAAAATATTTTTATTGTTGAAAATTTTGTAATTTGAATAAAGCATTTAAATTTAAATTAGCAACCTTTTTATTGTAAAAAAAAAATTTGTAAAATAGTAATTTTTCACAACTTGATTTATCTTAAATTATATGAAAATTGCTAAAATAATTTGTCCAAATAAAGACAAAGTAATGAATATTGAATTTCAAATATTTGAGCTAGTTTATATTTAACTTGATAAAATTATTGTTAAATAGTGCTAATATTGATAATAATTGAATTATAATGATATTATACAGATATTTTGACAAATGCAATATTGTTTTAGGAAGATACTTCTTTAACAATCTTAACCTATTTACGTATAATTTATTTAATTTCATATTTAATAAGTTTTTGTTTAATAAAAAATCGGAATATCTTAAAGAATTTGTAACGAACGGGGCCCAAAAAGTTTCTAAAATTTCATCAACAAATATTGATGAACTGAATAACATACTATCGTTACAAGAAAAAAAAATAAACGAGCATTTAAAAAAAGGTAATAGTTATTACAACTATGAAATCACGCCAGAGATTAAAGAAAAAGTATTCGATTTTTTAGAAGGTCTTTTAAAAAAACTAGTTGAAGAATTTAAAAAATATTATGGAACAGATATAATTCTTTCTCGCATCCTAATAAGACGAACTTTTAATACAAAAAGTGATAAAGAAAGTTATAGTAATTATTTTCATAATGATGGTTATACTTGTTTATTGCAAAAAATTTTTATCAATTTACAGAATATCGACAAGAGTCATGGTCCCTTAAGGTATATTAAAAAATCAAATGCGAAAAAAGTTTTAGCGAACAATAAGCCTAACATTAATAGAATTGATAAGATAAAAGAAGAGGGCCTCATAAATCACAACATTGGTCAAAAAGGAGATGTATTTTTATGCAACACCACAGATTTAATGCATGCGGCTGGAATACCTGTCGCAGGCAACAAAAGAGATATTTTGTTTTTAGAAATTTGCGCCTTACCAAAAAGAAATTCTGATATAAATATTGGTTATAATATTTTAGATAGAGAAGTTCCTGAACAAGATCTAACAAATAAAATAGCAAAGCCAAAGGGTTTGAGAAATTTAATTAAAAGCTTCTTTAGGTATTTATAGATAAATTACAAAGTTAAGTATAATAGGTTTCATCATTAATTTAATTATTGTCTTTCAAGTTAATTTATAGTTTTGTCCAAAAAGTTTCTCACTCTTTGACCTGATTTTCCATCAGTATTTCCTAAATAATATTTTAATGTTTTTTTATCAATATTTGATAATGGTTTATTTTTATAATTTGATTTTAAATAATCTTTAATCTTTTTTGTAAATCGTTCCTTGGAATTTAAAATATATTTTTTATTCGCTACTTTAGTAAATAATTTTTTATTTATTTGATACTCACGATTAAAATTTGGAATTATTAAATTTCTATTACTAGCAATTGTTTCAAAAACGACTGTTGAACCAAATGCTATAACAACTTTCGCATCTTCTAAGTATTTTTCACCAGGTCCTCCTTCAATAAAAGTAAAATTATTTGGAAAAGAACTTGTATTGAATTGATTTTTTTTATGCACACCGGTTTTCCCTTTTAGAATTATTTTCAAATTGGGGTCTTCTTTTCCTAAATTTATAAGACATTCTAAAACTTGCTGCTGTAAATTTTTTAAGCTTTTTTTTCTCTTTAAAAATTTTAAATGTTGATGAACTTCTTCGATAAGGTAATATAATATAATTTTATCTTGAGGTTTTTTTTTTCTTAATCTGTAAAGATAGTCTGCCCTTGGACAACCATTAACTTGTATTTGTTTCTTCTTTGCAATTTTACCTTTAATTAACATTTTTTTTTGATTTTCCGAATAAACTGATATCTTATAAGCTAAAGATCTTTCATTTTTATTTTTATAAAAATCTAATAATTTTTTCTCAGCAATTGGACTTACCACAGATTCTTTATGAAGAACTATATATTTTCTTTTTAAGGTTTTTAAAACTTCCTCAAGGTATTTTTCATTATAATAAAATACATTAAAACTAATATACCCATCAAATTCAAAAAAATTATCTATAATTTTAAATACATGAGTTAAAAATTGAATATTTAATTTTTTTCTTTTAGTTTCAATGAAGTTACTTGGTTTTGTCAATAAATCAGAATGAAATTTACTTTTATCTGTATTTTTAAAATGATGGTGAAAAATTTTTTTTAAAAAAATCCTTTCCAATAAAAAATAACTTATATTAACATTTTTTTGATTATGGTAAGCTTCTATCAAGTCTTCATTTCCCCCAGACTTTGGAAAAACTAAGATTTTTTTTTTACTTTTAGTTTTAGATCTTATTGATTTAATTTTTCTAATATTAATCAAAATTATAAAAGCACATAGTTTATGGCTATTTATAAGTAGAGAAAAATTCAATAGTAATAATGAAAATGTTTGAAAAAGAGAGTAAACAATTTTTATCATTATAGATGTTATCCAGATATAAATTAATTATCTGCAGAATAAACAACTTTAATTAGTTATCAATTTATATCTAATTTCATTAAGCGTATTTAAGAAATTAGACACAAATATGTCGCAATTATATAGATTATGAAAAACAAATATATCTTTTATAGACTAACATTTATATTTAATTAAATCGATGAACATATATCTTCATGTTGAAACCTCCATCAAAGAACTTGATAGCAAACTACTTTTGGGAGTGATTGCGGCCTCAAGAGGACATCAAGTTTTAATTTCTGATATCAGTGAATTTGAAAGAGGTTTTAGAAGAGGCATTCTAAATCCAGGGATATTTCACACAAAATCAATCACCCCAAGTGATATTAAAATAAGTTTTCATAAAAAATTAATTGATAAAAAATTTTTAATTACCAGTAATGATGAGGAAGCAGGATTACAATTAGTTGATTTAAAATTTGAAGAATTTTTATTAGGAAGATCTTCAAAGAAAACAATTCAACAATCATCTGCAATTTTCTGTTGGGGAGATGATGATCTAAAAACTTTTAAAAAGTTTTACCCTAAAAATAAATCAAAAATAATAAAGACTGGATCTCCAAGAGTAGATTTGTGGAAATCTACTTTTTTTAATTATTGGGGGGCGCCAAACAAAAAACCTAAAAAACCATATTTATTAGTTTCCTCAAATATGGGAACATCTAATGGTATTAACAGCACTTCAGATGTAATAAAAATATTTAAAGATTTGGGGTACCTCCAACGTAATTCAAAATTATTCAATGAATATTTTGAGCTAATAGCAGAGGATAGCATTAAAACTTCAGATTTTGTTGAAGCAATTAAGCATCTAGCTAATGAAAATAAAGAGTATGATATTGTTCTTCGTCCACATCCAATAGAAGATATAGAAGCATGGAGACTTTATCTAGGAAACATACCTAATGTACATGTAATTCGAGAAGGATCAATAACTGCATGGGTTAATAACGCTTTTGCTGTAATGCATAATGGTTGTACTACAGCTTTAGAAGCCTCAGTCATAGGAAAACCTGTTATTACATATCTTCCATCCAATAGGAAATATATGAAAAATTTTCCAAATAAACTTGGTTTCCGCGTCAATTCATTAAAACAATTGTCTAATAAGGTGAATTTATTATTAAAAAATTTTAAATTAAAAAAAAATAATCTTAAAGATAAAAAAATACCAAAATTAATATCTCAAAAAATTCATTTTGATAACAAAGAGTTGGCATCAGAAAAGTTCATTAGAGAATGGGAAAGGCTTTACAAAAATAATTTTCATTTACCAACTAATTGGAAAAAACTTTATTTATTATTGAAAATTACTTCAATTAAAAACAAATTTAAAACTAAAAAGAAAAACTGGAAATTTCCTCCGCTTGATAAAAATGATATTAATGAAAAAGTGGAAAAAATTAAGCATGTCTTAAAGATCAAACAAAAAGTTGATTGTGAAATTATTTCTGAACGTGCAATTTTAATTAAAAAAAATAACATTTAATTTAATATGGATAATTTACAATTGGCTTTTTTTGTATTTAGGTCGCGCTCTGGGTCAACATTATTTGGTGATAGACTTGGTCGACATCCAGAAATAGTAGTAGCCCCCGAAACTAATTCTCTTCGGTATTTAGTTTTATATTTTAAAAATAAAATTGTAGATAAAAGTAAAATAAATTATAGTGAAATCATTGATTTTCTTTACAGTGAAAAAAAATTAGAGGAATGGGAAATTTCTAAACAACTCTTACTTAAAACATTAAATAAGTATAAACCAAACTCATGTTGGGAAGTTTTTTATTGTTTATGTAGGTTATATAGAGATACCTTCAAAAAGAATGCAAAGATTTTTGTCGTAAAAAAAGATGGGTGGTATTCTGACAATGCAAAATTATTGTTGAAGATTTACAAAAATAGTAAAATTCTTTGGATGATAAGAGACCCAAGGGCCACTTATAATTCAGCCTCAAAAGCTATTTATAGTAGGACAGGTCAGCCAATAGATCAAAATGTGTTTCATAATTCATATTTCTGGAGAAAATATATAAATAAAATGATTCTGATGCGCAAAGAGTCCTCAGATAGGATGATTGAAATTTATTATGAAAAATTTCTTTCTTCACCAGAAGAAACCCTTTCTACATGTTGGAAATTTCTCAAAACAAAAAGTTTGAATAAAAATGAAATGGGCGAAATCATGAAAAAACATAGCTCTTCTCAGTTAATAACAAAATCTACTAAACACTTACATAAAGATGTAACTAATGAAATTAATTCAGGTTATATGCATAAATGGAAGAGTCAATTACCTACTTGGAAAATTCATTTGATTAATTTTATCTGCAAAAAACAAATGCGGGAAACTGGCTATTATTGACTATTTGAAAATATTGTATGAAAAAAATCAGGTACTTGAAGATCGAACTAGAAAAAATGTTATAATTTAAAAAGAAGTGTGATAAATAATAAAAAATACCTTTGATAATGTTAAAATATTTTTACTCTTAAAAATGCCAACACATAAAAAACTATTATATCTTCTCACCATTCATGAGAAGAAAAAAGCAATGCTTTTATTATTCATGATTTTGATCATGGCTTTTCTTGAAATGATAGGGGTTGCATCGATAATGCCTTTTATGGCTGTTTTAACGAACCCAGATCTCATTCAAACCAATTCTTTATTAAATAATTTATTTGACCTTTCTAGAAAAATTGGTGTTGAAACTAACATTCAATTTTTGTTTGTACTTGGTATTTCTATGTTTGTATTACTTGTAGTTTCAATTGCATTTAAGGCTTTGACTAATTATGTACAGCTGAGCTTTTCTTTTATGCGACAATACAGTCTTGGCAAAAGAATGATCGAAGGATATCTACATCAACCTTTTTCATGGTTTTTAAATCGTCATAGTGCAGATATTGGAAAGACCTTAATTTCTGAAGTCGGCCAAGTTGTAAACAAGTGTTTAAATCCATCGTTAAGCCTTATTCAACATATTCTAATTACTTTGGCAATTTTAATTATTTTAATATTGGTCAATTTAAAGATAGCTTTGATAGTTGGTTTAACACTGGGCTCGGCATATGGCATTCTTTACTTATTAACCCGTAGTTTAATTATTAAGATTGGTAAGGAACGTTTAAATGCAAGTAAATTACTTTTTATAACTGTAGCAGAAGCTTTCGGGGCTATTAAGGAAATTAAAGTTGGAGGATCAGAAAAAAATTTCGTAAATAAATTTTCTGCTCCTGCTAAAAATCTTGCTAGGACTCAGGCTTTATTAGGTTTAATTAGCACTTTACCTCGTTTTGCACTTGAAGCTGTTACTTTTGGCGGAATCATACTAGTAATTCTTTATTTTATTGCGCAAAGTGGAAACTTTAACGACATAATTCCAACTATTGCTTTATATGTTTTTGCCGGTTACCGCTTAATGCCTGCTCTTCAGGGAATATTTAGATCTGCAGCTGAAATTCGGTATGCTAAACCTGTGCTTGATACTCTGTATGAAGATTTAAAAAACTTAAAATCTACAGTTTTAATAAAAGATGAAAATAGACTACACTTAAAAAAAAATATTACTCTTAAAAATATTTTTTATAAGTATCCAAAATCATCAAAAATAGTACTTAATAATCTAAGCTTAAACATCGATGTAAATTCAAAAACAGGTATAGTTGGTGCTACAGGAAGTGGCAAAACCACAATTGTAGATATAATTTTAGGTTTATTAGAATTACAAAAAGGAGCCCTAGAAGTTGATGGTAAGTTAATAGAGAAAAAAAACTTAAGAAATTGGCAAAATTTAATAGGGTATGTCCCTCAAAATATTTTTTTAGTAGATGACTCTGTATCAGCAAATATAGCTTTTGGGGTAGAAAATAATAAAATAAATCAACAGAATGTTGAGAGGGCGGCTAAAATAGCAAGTCTACATGAATTTGTTGTTAATGATTTACCAGAAAAATATCAAACATTAATAGGTGAGAAAGGTATAAGATTATCAGGTGGTCAAAGACAAAGAATTGGAATTGCGAGAGCTTTGTATCATAATCCAAAATTATTAATCTTAGATGAGGCAACAAGTTCGTTGGATAACTTGACAGAACAAGATGTCATGAATGCAGTCAATAATATGGGCAAAGATTTAACAGTAATAATGATTGCTCACAGATTGAGCACAGTAAAAGAGTGTAATAATATTGTCATTTTAGAAAATGGTAATATTAAACATCAAGGAACATTTCAAGAATTAACCAAAATAGATGATTATTTTCGTAAAGTGACAAGTGACTTAAAAACATGAAAATATTACTTAAATTTTTAACTTCAAATTATCTAGATTAAGGGAGTTTAAAATGTCATTGACTATAAGAAACTCTTGCCCAGCTTGTAAAAAAAAAAGAATAAAAGAAATTTTTTCCTTACCTTATAATTCACAAACAATGGTTGATTTCTTATCAAGTTATTACAAAGGAACAATTGATATTAAAAAATTACATGGACGACACTATAGGCTGTTAGAGTGTGAAAATTGTAATTTAATTTTCCAAGAACAAATACCAAATAAAAAATTTTCTCATGAGTTATATGAAAAATATATTGATAAAGATGATAGTTTAAAAAAAAAAAACGATTATGAGTTAAAATACCATAAAAAACTCTCTTATGAGATGAACTTAATTAAAAATATTTTTAAAAAAGAAAACGAAAAAATTTCAGTTCTTGATTTTGGTGCAGGTTGGGGGTTTTGGTTAAATTATTTGAAAAAAAATAATTTTGATGTTTATGCTTTTGAAATATCAGAAACAAGAATTGATTTTTTAAAAAGAAATCAAATTAAGATTATTCCCAACATTGTGAACCTAGATAAAAAATTTGACTTTATTTATTCCGAAGAAACTTTTGAACATATCTCTGATCCAAAGGAGACATTAATTAATTTGTCGAAAATCTTAAAAGGAGATGGTTTTATTATGCTAAGATTTCCAAGTAGTTTTTTATTTAGATTAAAACTAAATAGAAAATATAAACCTTGTACTGACTGCGCACATCCACTCGAGCATATTAATTTGTTTAAAAAAAAAAGTTTTGAAAAAATGATAGAAGATTCTAATTTAGAAATTATCAATTTTAAATCAAGTTTTGATTTTTCTTTAAGAAGTTTTTTAAAGGACATTAAAAATTTTTTTTACTTTGACTCTATTTTAATGAAAAAATCAAATAAATAGCGTTAATAAATCATTTATGATATAATTTATTTATGAAAAAAAGAATTCTTGGAAAACCTATTGAAACTAATAATAAACTTATTTCCCTTATTCAAAGAATTAAGATTAACGATTTTTATTTAAAAAATAGAAAAGATTTTAGAGATCAGATTTTAAGCAATATTACTCCACAAGATGAAGTTTTAGACATAGGGAAGGCAATGAGGAACAAACATGAAAAAATAATTTCTAAAAGTTTAGAAACTTTAGATGTAAACGATTATGGCAATTATCCAGATATAGTATGTGATATTTGTTCTGACGTAACTCCCCTAGAAAATAAATATGACAAAATTATTTGTATTGCTATTCTTGAACATGTGTATGATCCGTTTAAAGCAGTTTCAAATTTAAGAATGATGCTTAAAAATGGTGGAAGAATTTTTGGAATGGTTCCGTATCTATACCATTATCACGCCCCTCTAGATTTAAAATTTCAAGATTATTTTCGATTTTCAAAAGATGCATTAGCCTACTTATTTAAGGATTTTTCTGAAGTTGAATTATATCCAATTCGAGGAAGAATATCGTCATCTTTTCATATGATGTTTGCAGGAAGGTGGAAAAATTATATGGAAAAAACTAATATAAATATCTTTCTAGATAAATTATCAAGTAATGAAAAAAATCTTAAACAATGTAGTGGTTTTAATTTTATTGTTAAAAAGTAGTTTTAAATGAACAAGATAAATGAATTATTTAAAAAATCTAAGTTAAGGTCTTCAAAATATAGTAAATATTTCAAAAATTATGAAGATATTCTCAGTAATTTTGAAGGCAAGGACGTGACCATGATTGAAATTGGAGTTCAAGATGGAGGTAGTTTAAAAATATGGCAAGAGTTTTTTGGTCCAAATAGCAAAATAATCGGTGTGGACTTAAATCCACAATGTAAAAAATTTGAGGAAGATAATATTAAAATTTATATTGGTTCACAGTCTCATAAAAATTTCTGGGAAAATCTATTTAGTGAGGAGGGTAAAGCAGATATCATTATTGATGACGGAGGTCATACAAATCATCAACAAATAATTACTGCCATAAACTGTATACCAAACATTAAGGACGGTGGAATTTTAATATATGAAGATATCCATTCAAGTTATCTTAAAAGATTTAGCAATCCAAGCAGATACTCATTTATAAATTTTGTTAAAAAGACCATTGATGACATAAATTCATTATTTCCGGGAATAGAAGGATTTAAATTTTCGTTAAATAAATATGTTTATTCAATTCAAAACTTTGAAAGTATGGTGATATTTTTTATTGATAGATCTAGATGTAAGGTAAATAAAAAACAAATTAATGATGGAGAAGCATCTAATCATGAAGATTATAGGGATTTAGACATAGAGTCTAAATTTCTTAAAAAATCGAAAATTCTCAGATATTTAAAAAAAAAATTATTGTTTTTAAAATTGAGGAAATTTTTTAGATAAATTAAAATTAACTTTTTTAAAACATAATGAGTTTATACTTTTGAATTCATTATGGTAAATTAAAATAACATGAAAAGTGTAACTTATATTTCAGAACTGTCCCTCCCAAGTAACTCTGGATATGCACAACACGTTTTAAAAATTTGTGACACATTTTCAAAAAAATTTGATACAGATCTATTTGTTATTTCTAATAATAAATCCTTTCAAAAATATAAAAAAGAATATTCACTAAAAAAAAATTTCAAAATAAACTCTTTTGCTCAAAATGGAAAAAATACCTTTTTAAAAAGAATTTTTTTTTCACTCTATGTTCTCAAAAACATTAATAAAAACTCAATAATTATTTCAAGGAGTTTAATTTCTAGTTTAATGTTATCTTTATTTGGAGTAAGAAATATTCTTGAGTTACACCATCCGCCGAAGGGCTTGAGTAGTTTTTTTTTCAATATTCTTAGAGCGTTTAAACTAGATGAAAATTTAGATTATATTTTCTTACATAAAAATATTAAAAAATCTTTAAAAATTAAGAAAGGAATTGTTTTGGATGATGCTTGTGATTTAAGCGATTTTAGATTAAGAAAATTAAAAGCAAAGTATGAATATAGTTATGTTGGCAGTTTATTTAAGGGCAAGGGTTTAGAAAAAATTATAGAACTAGCTAGTTATTTTCCTAAGAAAAAATTTCATGTTTTTGGAGATATTAAAACTATCGATAGTAATTTTAATAAGTTTCGAATTAATAAATTAAAAAATTTGTATATGCACAATTTCAAAAGTTATAGGTATATTCCAAGAATTTTAATGAGCTCAAAGTATTTATTGCTTCCATATTCAAATAAAGTGTCAGTAAACTCAAAAAATTTAGAGGTATCAAATTTTATGTCACCTTTGAAAATGTTTGACTATCTAGCATCCGGTAAAGTTATAATTGCATCTAATTTAAAAGTTTATTCTCATGTTTTAAAAAATAACTTCAATTGCTTGATGCCAAAAAGGGACGATATAGAATCTTGGATAAATTTAATTAATCAAATATCAAATAAAAAAATAAATTTTAATTTTTTAAGAGAGAACGCTTTAAACACAGCTTCAAAATATTCCTGGGATAAAAGAACAAAGAAAATTGTTAATTATTTTAAAAAGAAATTGTTAAAAGATTTATGAAACAAGAAATATATTATTGGTCTCCCTTTATAGGAAGAGTTGCTACTATTAGGAGCGTTATGAATTCAATGATTGGATTAAAAAGATATTACGGCAAATATTACAAGATTAATTTAATAAATTGTTACGGTGAGTGGAATACTTTTGGCTCTCGCTTAAAACAGGAAAAAATCAATATAGTGAATATACAAAAAAAAATTAAACTTAACATTGATTTACACGGTTTTTTCTTTTCAAGATTAATATATTTTTTTACTCTTGTAGTTTCTTATAAAAAATTAAAACATTTATTGATTAAAAATCAACCAAATTTTTTAATTGTTCATTTATTAACTTACATTCCTTTTATTATTTATCTAAATAACAATATTAAAACAAAATTAATTTTAAGAATTTCTGGCAAACCGAAACTCAATTTCTTAAGATCTCTCTTATGGAAAATATCTGATAAGAATATAAGCACAGTCTTTTGTCCAACGATTGAAACAATAAATTATTTAAAAAAAAAAAATATTTTTGATAAAAAAAAGTTAAAATTTCTACCAGATCCAATTTTATTTGATGAGGAAATAAAAAGACTTTCAAAAAAAAAAAATAATTTGAAAATTACTAATTATCCATTTTTTTTGAGCATAGGAAGATTGACAAAACAAAAAAACCACGAATTACTTATTAACCTTTACAAAAAATATAAAATAAAAGAAAAATTATTGATTATTGGTGACGGTGAATTAAAAAGTTACTTAAGAAAACTAATACAAAAATTGGGGTTAGAAAAAAAAATTTTTCTTTTAAATTATAGAAAAAATATATTTTACTACATAAAAAAATCAAAAGCAGTAATTGTAACATCATTATGGGAAGATCCAGGTTTTGTGATGATTGAGTCTGCTTACTCAAAAAAATTGGTCATTTGTTCAGATTGCCCCAGTGGTCCAAAAGAATTTATTGAAAAAAATAAAGGAGGTTTTTTGTTTAAATCAAATTCTATAATTTCATTAAATAATACAATTAAAAGTTTTTTAAGGTCAGATAAAGAAAATCTAAATAAAAAAGTTTTATATGCTAAAAAAAAATCAAAAATCTATACTATTGAAAATCATTCCAAAATGATAAATAAATATCTGAATAGATGATCAAATTTTTTTTAATTCTCGTTAATCAACTTTTAACAAACAATCTTAATTTATAAAAATGAAAAAGCAAAAAATTTTGATTACAGGTGCTGCTGGCTTTATTGGCTTTTCACTATGTAAAAAATTACTTAAGAACAAAAATAATGAGATAATTGGCATAGACAATCTAAATCCTTATTATTCTGTAAAATTGAAAAAAGAAAGAATAAAAGAATTAGAGTATGAAAAAAACTTTCGATTTTTTAAAATAGATTTATTAGAAAAAAGTAAGTTGAACGATCTGTTCAAAAGAACGAAATTTAAAATAGTTTATAATTTTGCTGCTCAAGCTGGAGTGAGGTATTCATTTGAAAATCCCGAAAGTTACATTAATTCAAACATAATTGGTTTTAATAATCTATTAAATTTAATAAAAAAATTTAAAATTAGAAAATTCTTTTTTGCATCATCATCATCCGTATACGGAGATATTGGTCCTTTTCCAAAAAAAGAAAATTCAAAATTAAATACTTTAAATATTTATTCTCTTTCTAAGCTATCAAATGAAATTATTGCTAAAACTTTAAGCATGAAATCAAAGACACAAATTATTGGACTAAGGTTTTTTTCAATTTACGGTGAATGGGGTAGACCAGATATGTTGATACTAAAATATCTTTTAGCAGCCAAAAAAAAGAAAAATTTTGAATTATTTAATTATGGCAATCATTATAGAGATTTTACGTATATAGATGATGCCGTTCAAATGGTGCTCAAGCTTAGTACATCAAAGATAAATAAAAAATTTGACATATTTAATATTTGCTCTTCAAAACCAATTAAAATTACAGAAATATTGAAAATAATAAATAGTTTGAATATTAAAATAAAAGTGACAAAAAAAACCTATACATGCCGCAGATGTCTTAAAAACATATGGTGATAACAGCAAAGTAAAAAAGATCATTAAGAAACTTAATCTTACTAATTATAAAATTGGCGTTCAAAATACGGTTAAGTGGTACAAAAAAAACAAACATCTATTTTAATGAAAACTGAGAAAAACATAAAAATAAATTCACTAATAATATTGTTTTCTATTTTACCTATTTCAATAATCATAGGCTCAAGTTTTTCCTTGACCAATACTGTTTTGCTTAGTTTATGCTTTCTATTTATTTATTTCTCAAAAAGTAATTTTAAAATAAATGATTTCAAACCAATATTATTCTTAATAATTCTATATTTTTATCTCATATTTAACTCATTAGTTTCAGTTGATATAACATCAGGAATTTATAGAAACTTCGGATTCGTAAGATTTATTTTTTTTTTTCTAATAGTTAATTATATTTTTATTCATGAAAAAAATTCTAATATTTTAAAGACTTGGACAACAATTTTTTTTGTAGTTTTAATAGATGTTTATATTGAGAGATTTACAGGTAGTAATATACTTGGATTTGGAAAATTAGAAATTGATGGAGTTCCCCAACCTTATGCTAATAGAGTTATAAGTTTTTTTAAAACAGAACCTATAGCTGGTGCATATTTATTAGGTTTTAGTTTTATAGTATCAGGTTACGTTTTAGAATTTTTTAAATCTAAAAAAATTTATAAAATATTAGGTTTTTTTATTGTCTTGCTTATTTTAGTTGGAATAATATTGACGGGCGAGAGATCAAATGGTTTGAAAGCTTTGATTGGATTTATTATTTTTATTTCTATAATTGATTATGTTAAATTAAAAAGTAAAATTTTAATTTTTTTATCCGTTTTTGCAATTTTCTTTCTCACAATAAGTTTTTCGGATTATGTTAAATTCAGATATGTCGATCAATTTTATAGCGAGATAAAGACAAGGGATAAAAGAGAAAATTTTTTAGAAAATAGTTTATATATAAAACTTTACAAATCGGGCATATATGTATTTAAAAATAATCCTTGGCTTGGTGTGGGAAATAAGAATTATAGAGTTGAGACATGTGATACTAAAAAAAATTCCATACATAAAGAATATTTGTGTTTAACTCATCCCCATCAAGTTTATATAGAAATGCTATCTGAGCATGGAATTATTGGAACAATAATTGTATTATCAATAATTTTCTACCTTATGTTTCGAATAATTGGAAAAATAATTTATAGCCGAAACTACGTCCAAGCTGGTTGTATGACTTTCTTATTAATTAATTTTGTTCCATTACTGCCAAGTGGTGCTTTTTTTAATAATTTCAATATTACGTTGTTTATGATTAATTTCTCATTAATGTATGCTGTAAATAAAGAAACAAATATTTTTTCAAAAAAAAATGATATAAGTTTCTAAATTTTGTTGAGGGCCGTTAGCTCAATAGTAGAGTACTGCATTGACATTGCAGGGGTAGTTGGAGCGTAACCAACACGGCCCACCATTCCATCAAAAATTTCTTTAAAAAATTAAAAAAAATTTTATTATTATGATGTGACATATCTTAATAATTTAAATGTTATCTTTGCAGGATGTGCAAAAAATTGTGAAAAATATCTACCAGATGTATTTAATAATATTAAGAGCTATAGTTCTCTTTTTAAGAAGTCATTTAAAATTATTGTTGAAAATGGATCGTCTGATGATACTAAAAAAATTTT